>Ga0268262_10002367_pt1 | contig 21850 bp, 16 predicted proteins | sample TergutNc150P3_FD_190354 | JGI IMG/M metagenome (GOLD analysis project Ga0268262, IMG submission 190354) | Nasutitermes corniger P3 segment gut microbial community from laboratory colony in Florida, USA - Nc150 P3 (SPAdes) (version 2) | ecosystem: Host-associated > Arthropoda: Insects >... | reverse complement strand
TTCTTTACGGATGAGCTTGCTCATCCTACTACAATATACTGCTGTCTACAGCCGCGGCAAGCCGCGGGGTATTAAACCGTATAGGCTTCGCCTAATAAAAAGAAAGATAAGAAAGCGGCAAGTGGAGCAGTACACAACAATCTTTCATTGCTCATTGCTAATTGCTCTGTTGCTAATTGCTCACTGTCTTTATTCCTCATTCCTAATTCCTAATTCCTAATTTCTTTACAGCAGTGTGCTTTCGCCGCCTCAACCAGCTCGCTTGTTGACAGTTCCGGCTGTCTGCGTTTTATCGCGGCAAGCAGGGGAAGCAGTGTCGTGAAAACCTGCTTTTCATTGGCGGTTAGATTCACGTTGCGCCCAAAAACAGGCAGCGCTTTAATATCTTTTTTGTATTGGTCAAGAAATTCGCCTGAATCGAGCAGCGCCTTTCCGGGGGTGAGATCCGTTGCCTTCCCTGTTGAGGCAAAGAGGCCGCCTGTTTTCCTGCGGATATCTAAAGGGATGCCAAGGCCGCTTTCCGCTGAAACCTCCGCTTCCATTACAGACGCTTTTGTTTCAAAGCTCTTGCGGTAAAAACGCAGGCTGTTTGTCTCATAACAGGGCGCTGCCCCGGCCCCGCTTTCTTCGCTTTCAGGCGGCAGGAAGGGGCTGCGATAGAGGAAAGAGGATAATCCGGCCTCCAGCGGGGAGAACCTGTTCTGCCTGCGTTCAAAAAACGGGTAAATATACGTTCCTCTCGCGTATGTTCTGCCAAGCGGATAAGAGAAGTCGGCCCCGTATACGGTTATGCGGCGCGCCCCCAACTTTTCAGCGAGGGACAGGCAGGCGTATGTTACATTGCCGCCCGATGTGTCAAGATGGGGAAGCCTCCTCCATTTTTGGCTGGCATACGCGGCAAGCGGGTGGCCGCCGCAGAAAAAAAATAAGCGGCGTGAAAAACCGGACAGCAGGGGCGGGCTTGCTATGTCAAGAAACAGGGGGATGTCCGCGCAGTCGGCCCCGACAAAATGATAGTAACTGATATGCTGGCAGTCTATGCTAACTACGGCGTCGGGTTTTACGCCCCCTGCCAGCAATGCCGGAAGGCTGGTATCGGCGGCAATGACAAACACTGTTTCCCGCCGTTCCCGCAGAAGCGGGATCTGGGCGTCCAGCGAAGGGCCTGCGGCGCAGATTGCGGCGGTGCTGATAGCAGCATTGACAATTTGGGGGGCGATTGAATTTTGGGACTGGGCTGTTCCCAGGTTGCGGATAATATTGGAAAACCAGCGCATCCCCAAATGGGCCTGCACGGAATAATCTGCCGAAACTTTTTCTATTGCCCGCTGTACCGCTTCACCGGCAAGGGCGAATTTTTCTTTGTCCCTCTCGACCCTTGCCCTGAGGGGCAGCGTCCTGATTCCCCCGCAAAGACAAGGGTTGTACAGTTCGAGTATTGTCTTTTGTATCAAGCCGGCATCGGGGTCAGCGAGCAGGGTAAAACGGGGATCGCCTAACGCGGCGTATTCGCGGGAACCGAGAAGCTCGGCAATGCCGTCGATGTCAAAATCGAGTACAAGGGCATGAGCCGCGTTTCCACTGCTTAAAGCCGCTTCCGCCGCATAAGCCGCGCCAAGGCCCAGAAACACTACAAAACCCGGTTCAGCCCAGCCCTCACTCAGAGTTGCCGCCAGCCTTTGGGCTTCTCTTTCCGGGTCTACTGTTGAATGAAGGGCATGGGGCGTTTCCGTGCCGTCAGCAAGGGCGGGCACTACCCTGCCCGTCCGCGACTCAAGGAATGTATAACGCCCCTGCGAAACATTCGCGGCAGAAAGCTTTGAACAAAGCCCCGGATCTTTCATTGAAAGCGCCCGGAGGTTTCTTTCAAAAAAGTAACGGTTATCCCGGTTATTCATCATAATACCGCTTTGCAATGTCGCGCAGGGCGCCGGAAATTTCCTGCGCCGGAACGCCTGTTTGCGAAGGAAACAGCAGGGGGGACAATTCGGATACCAGCGCCGGGGCGTATTGCGGATCGCCTAACGCGGCGCATAGCGCGTCGGCCGCCAGCCTTGCCCTGCCTTTAGTTTCCGGCTTTGCGGCCTGAAAATAATCCCGCGCCCGCCCTCCCCTCTTTCTATTGCCTCCCAAGGGGTTTTCCCGTGCGATACCGTTAAAAACCTCATGGTTTGAGCCGAGGGAAAAAACCCGTCCGGGAAACGAGCCGAGGCGGCTTTTAAACCACGCGGCGTATACGTCGTGGCTGCCGCCTTCTTTTATCCCGAGCGAGCGGATAAAATACTGCGTGTAAACAGGCCGCAAGCGAGAGGCGCTGCCAAAGAACAGGTGGTCAAAACCGTAAGGCCGCGCATGGCTTCTTATGCCGCAGACCGACAAATCCATACCGGCAAGGAATATCTTCTCCTTGCTTAATTCCAGGGCGAGTTCCAGGGCGGAAGCCGTCACCGTCCCCCGCTGGGGGATCAATACCGACGGAACGCCGGCCGCGTGTAACGCCATGCTTTGCCAGAGGCTGCCGTCGTTCACGGGCAGCAGGGGAAGAGTCGCCCCCTGCGACGGGACAGCCGCGCAAAGCGACAATGCCAATATACAGGGCTTGCGCGACGGGGGGCGGAATAACGCGTACAGATGCTGGAGCGCCCAGCCGCCGCCGTCCGTGCTGATTACCATATCGGGCGCGATACCTCCGGCAGCCAAAGCCGGTAACGACGAAGAAGCGGCAAGCACAAAGATCCCCTCCCTGGCCGCGAAAATCCGGGGCAGAACAGCTTCAAGGCTTGGCCCCGAACCGGTAATCACAACGGGAATGTTCATTTTCCTGTACAGAAGGGTGTTTTGCAAAAGGGCCAGATTGCGGAAAAAATTACGCGCCCATCTTTTTCCAAAAAAAGCGTCCGTCCTGCGGCCCGCCTCCAGGCGTTTTATAAACTCGGCGCTTTCCCGGACAAGGGCGAGGACTTTGTCGCCGTAGACGTTCAGTCCCGGCCTCCACTCCACTATCCTGACTTTCGCGGCGGGGGGAACCTCGGCTTCAAGGAATTCCTGCACGCCAGGAGCGCTGTCCGGGTACCACGTCGCGTCTCCAAAGGTAACGCCGCCTAATTCCCTTAACCTTGAGTCCGCGTGAAGAACAATGATTTTGCCGTCCGGCCTGATTTCCCGCAGGACGGGGATCATATAACCCATGCCGGGTTCTATCAAAATAAAACAGTTACATTCCGGATCGATTTTAAGCGCGTCAATATAGCGCCGCGCCTCCTGCTGCGGGTTATATGCAGAATGTAATCTCGCTAAAACTTCCTCACTGCTCACTGCTCACTGCTCACTGATAATTGTTCGCTGATAATTTTTCAAATGCTAATGAGGGGGAATCCGCGCTGAATTGCATAATTACCGTAGAACCGGAACTTTTCGAGATCCTGTGCGAGAAAAGGCCGATGTCCAGGTCGCCGGGCAGCAGAAGCAGGCAGTCTCCGTTCGGCAGGCTAGTGTATTTAATACCGTGAGAGCCAGACATAGCGGCGATTTCCAAAAGACCGCGCTTTTCGCCGCTTTGCGGCCTCAGTAGAAGGCAATGGAACAAGGGATTTTTCTCGTGGAAACTGCTAATGAAAGCGCGTATTCCAATATCAGTATCGCTTTTCGCGTTGGCTTTACCCAAAAGCCCCATTGCTATACCAATCCTAAATCCTTGAACAGTTTTTTGTACGTGTCAAAATGTTCGGACTTTGCGAATTCCTCAATTTTTTCCTCGGGCAGGGATTCCAGAAGATGATCCATGTACGAAAGCACTTTCTTTACTTCGTCCCTCATTTCGGATGACAAGCCGTTGTCCTTGTCGTTAACCTTTTCCGCTTTGGCGGCAAGCGACTCTTCCTTATCTATATCATCTATATCTATGTCGTCAAGCGGGATGTCCTCATCGGCAAAAACATCCAAATCATCATCCAAAGGAATATTCGCTTCCTCGCCGGCGCTCGTTTCAAATGCCTCAGGAATGACCTGTGCAAGGTTGCTCTCTTCGGCGGCGTTTTCCCCGGAATCCACGGAAAAATCATCAAGATCGAATGAAATATAGTCTATAGGTTCTTCAGGTTCTTCGGGAGAACCGCTCTCCTCCGGAGCGTCTTGTGCCTCAGGCTCGCTTTCCAAGACCGTCTCGTTTTCGGTGGCAAGATCGTCAAGATCGAATGAAATATAATCTACAGGTTCTTCATCTGGGGAAGCTTCTGCATCGACTTCCGTTTCAGGCTCGCCTGCGCCGGCCTCATCTTCGGCGGAAAACTCCGTATCGCCGTCAGACACGGCAAGATCCCCGGAACTGTCTAAAGACAGCGATTCATCCGTGTCATCAAGGGACGGCATATCTTCTTCAAGGGATAAGTTATCAAGAGATAACTCGTCATCAAGGGATAACTCGTCATCTTTTGCCGGCGCGTCATCATTTGACGGCGAATCAGCAAGAGACGGCGTATCATCAGATATTGATGTGTCATTAAAAGATAAGTCGTCCAGGGTTAACTCGTCATCAAAGGATAACGCGTCATCAAGAGATGGCTCGTCATCAAGGGATGGCACGTTATCAAAGGCTGATGCGTCATTAAGAGATAAAGAGTCATCGGACGACGCGTCGCCGGACGACGCATCACTAAGGGACAAAACGTCATCATCTGAGGAATCCTTATCATCCTTGGACGGCGTGTCATCAAAGGATAACTCGTCATCCTCAAACGACATATCATCAAGGGACAACTCGTCATCAAGGGATAATTCGTCATCCTTGGACGGCGTGTCATCAAGGGACAATTCGTCATCAAGGGATAACTCGTCATCCTTGGACGGCGTGTCATCAAGGGACAACTCGTCATCAAGGGATAACTCGTCATCAAGGGATAACTCGTCATCAAGGGATAACTCGTCATCCTTGGACGGCGTGTCATCAAGGGACAACTCGTCATCAAAGGATAACTCGTCATCCTTGGACGGCGTTTCATTAAGAGATAATGTGTCATCAAGGGATAACTCGTCATTAAAGGATGATGTGTCATCAAGGGAGGATGTCTCCTCCAGGGATAACGCGTCGTCAAGGGAGGATGTCTCTTCCAGGGATAGCGCGTTCTCCAGGGAGGACGTGTCATCAAAGGTGGATGTGTCATTAAAGGATAACGAATCGTCAAGGGCTGACGCATTATCAAAGGCTGATGTGTCATCAAGGGATAAGTCATCCCTGGACGGCGTGTCGTCAAACATGTCGTCAAAACCTGATACGTCGTCAAGGGATAACGCGCTTTCAGATGACGCGTCATGTTTAGATGGCGTATCCTCAAAGGAAAACCCCTCATCAAGGGACAGCACGTCGTCAAAGGATGATGTGTCCTCCAGAGACGACGCGCCATCAAAGGACGACGTTTCGCTGCCGGACGACATATCTTCTGTTGTTTGGGTGTCAACGGAAAAATCATTAAGATTCATGCTGAAATCCGTATCGTCAAGCCCCATGTCCGAAGTATCGTCAAGCTCGTTATCAAAAGGATCGACCCCTTCCAGGCGGAGATTCTCCAGCCCGTCGTCGTCGTCAAGAGAGGGAAAATCGTCAAGAGGCTCGGCAGCCCTCAAATCGTCATCTTCGGACGGTTCGCCGGTTTTGCCTTTATCAGAGTCAAGCGTTATGCCCAGGTTATTAAAATCAATATCTATTTCTTCCGGCGCATTGGCATCGTCCCCGGCATCAGCCGCGGACGCGTCCTGCTGTTCTGACAGCCTTTTCAGCGCCGCTTCGTCTTCTTCCCTCAGGGGATCAAACGGACTCTCCTCGGCGGAAAGATCGGCGGAGTTAAGCATGTTTTCCATCTCATCGCCGGTCAGGGCGATTTTATCGTCATCCTCGTCGGAAAAGAACCCGCCCTGCGTTTTCCTTTCCCTGCCGTCGCCGCCCTCCGCATGGCTGTCGGTAAATTCTTTTTTTAAAGTGGTAAGCTCTGTCCTGATTGATGAAAGTTCGTCGGCAATTTTCATCAGCAGGCGGGTAGACATTTGATCCTGCTGGGCTTCCTGTTTAGTATCGCCGCTTGACTCGTCAATCTTTTCATATACCGGCTCTTCCGCCAGGTCTTCGGCAGACTCGGCCTCCCCGTCGTCAAATTTGTCGAAGCCGAATCCGTCCATGCCGAAATCCTGGGATTCAATGCCGGAAAAGTCAGAATCTGACAGCCCGGTATCGTCAAACATGGAGTTAAAACCGGAATCGCCTGAAAAACCCGCCGAGTCGGCGAAGTTTGCGTCGTTATAATTTGTATCGGCGAAGCCTGCGTTAGAGAATCCTGGCGGCGCGCCGGGGAATCCTGAAACGTCGCCAAATCCTGCCGTCAAATCCTGAGGTTCGCTCTTGACCCAAACGCCGTAGGCTTCGAGTTCTTCAGGTGAGCCGGATGCGCCGTAATTGGGATACATTGAGGTCTTTTTATCAGATGCCATTAACTACTCCCTTTTCCTTTATCGACAAAATTACGCATCCCCAATAGCTATTACTCATTGTAGCCCACATCTTTTCAGGTTGTCAACCGTTCCTTTTTATTGCTATACTGTATATATGAAACAATTAACAATCGCTATTTCCGGAATAACCGCGCTTCTATTCATGCTGTCATGCGGATCGGTGGATCTCTCCAAAAAATACCCCAATATGATCGCAAACGCAGATCCCTTCTCCGTAGGGGTTTTCGAGGCTCAATTTGACCGTTTTTTTTCATCAAAAGTGAATAAGGTTGAAGTTGAAGCGATTTTCCACCCCAGGCTGAACTCGGTCTCGCTGGAATTCAAGTTTGAACTGATGAAATACAGGCAATTTTGGGATGAAGCTGCAAGAAAGCAGTTCGCCGCGTCGCTGGAACTGTACAAAAGGGACTATGAAGACATGAAACTTATCGACAACTACAGGAAAACAAGGTCCGTTTACGGAAGGATAAAAAGCCGCCTTGAATGGGAGGCGTTCAAGTTTACCAAAACCCGTATTTCATACCCGAATATTGAAATAGGCTACCGGTTTAAGGAAAAAACGCCGTTTTTTACGACCCTTATGCGTTCGGCAAAAGAAGAAATGGGCTCCGGGGACAATACCACTCCTATGGATTCACAGGCAATCAGTATGTACTTTACACGCGCCCAGGCGGACGAACTGGTCAAACTTTTCGATCAGGCTTACCTTATAGGGCTTCTTGAAACAAAAATCGGCAGGCCAATTAATGATCCTGCGGCAGTACCTCCGTCGGCGCCTGCGGCGGCACCTGCGGCGGCGGAAGAACGTTACCGCGAATACGGAGAGCGGTGAGCTAATTGACCATAGGCAAAAAAGAGGCTATAATTAGGGTAACATGGGTATACTAACAGCGCAAAGAATCGAGTCCTATTACAATACCTTCAAGGGAATAGACATTACCTTTACCAAAGATATGATCCAGGTAACAGGTTTGATTACAGAACAGGTGCACTTAAAATGCGGCAGCGATTTTTGGCCCTGCGTTTTCTTTTCCACTTCTTTCCAGGGCGCGAAGGTTGTCGCAAACGTCAAGTCCGGGCTTATCGGCAAACTCCAGAAGGCAAACAATTCTGTAAGCCTGCGCTTCTGTTTCAAAAGCCCCGAGGACGGGAACCCGCTGACGTTTTTTGTAGCAGGACGCGTAATCGGGGTAGCCCCCTACAAGAATTCCCAGGACGTTTCCCTGCTGTCCGTACAATTCACCCAGCGCCCGCCTGACGACCTTATAGAGATTATAGGCAGGATTTTTGACGCGAACGTAAATTCGGCCAAACGCAAAGACGACCACATCCCCATCACAACGGAATCCCAGAGGAAAATTAAACTGCTTTCCAAGGAAACGGTGGCCTTTATACAGGGAGTGCCCAGGCGCTGCATACTGCGGGAAGTGGCTTTTACCAATGCCAAAGTAATAATGCTCGGCGTTGCCAAGTTTCTTATTGACAAGGAAATTTCACTGCGTTTTGATTTTGACGACCCAAGGGAAAGCTTTGTAATTAAAGGGAAGGTTGTCGACTCGGAGCCTGTCGAAGGGAAACAGGAGATGGTTGCCCTTACCTTGATATATGCCGAAGGCAGTATCCCGACGGGTTATAAGATACGGGTAAACGAGTACCTCAATTCAACCCGCCTCCAAAGCGAGCGCGATTTGTTTCCGGTAAAGCAAAAGAACAAACCCAAGGAAAAAAGCGAAAAGGCGGAAGAAAACGCCGAAACGGACGAGATCGCCGAAGCGGGAGAAAACGCCGAAACGGATGAGATCGCCGAAGCGGAAGAATAAAAGCCGAAGCGGCCCATGGCGGAAAGACAGCAAAAACAGATTCGTTTTCTTTCAGTTCCCGAAAGCCTTCGCGGCCAAATTGCGGATATTTCGCATAACGACGGTTTTTCCATCAACCCCGATATTCCCATCCCTGTCGAGATTCCCGAAAGCGGCGTCCAACCAGAGGTTCGCGGTTCCCCTCTGGCAGAACTAAGCTGGGAAATGATTTTATCAGGCATGATCAACGTTATCGCCGCAGGCCCGGGGGGGTTTGTCCCTGCTGAAAACGGCGGATGGATTGATTACTACCGTGATTTTGTCCTGGTCTTGCGCCCGAATATCCTGGGGGAATTCACGGAAGCAGCCATCCTTAAAGCGCGCAACCGCGATTTTGACGCGGCCCTGGAAATATTTGACGGGCTGCAGGGTTTGTTCCCCGCCTCGCCTGTTGTAAAGCTCAACCGCGCCCTGGCAATGGAGGAGAGGGCGTCGCTTTTCCAGCAGCGCGGCATGCCGGAAACCGAGGCGGCGTTCCGGGAGGCGGAAGCGGCATACGCGGAAGTTCTGGCAATACGGCCCCCTTTTCCCGAAGCGTTTTTTAACGCCGGTTTTTTTTATCTCGGCAGGAAGGATTTCCGCAATGCCAGGGAATGTTTATCGGTGTACATTGATAATTCGGACGACGAGGATAAACAGAAACAGGCCCATGCAATTCTTAAAAACATTAACGAAAACGGCCTTGAAGACGAAGACCTCAACGCTGCTTACGAACTGATTAACGGGGGAAAAGAAGAAGACGGAATGCTGAGAATCCGCGAGTTCATTGAAAAATACCCGGCGGTATGGAACGGCTGGTTTGTCCTCGGCTGGGCATTGCGGCGGCTTGGACGATGGGAAGACGGCGCGGCGGCCTTCTGTAAAGCCGTCGAACTTGACGGCACTGTGGGCGACGCCCGCAACGAGCTTGCCATCTGTCTGATGGAATGCGGCGACCTGAAAGGCGCCCGCCGCGAACTGGAAGCCGCCCTGCGCCTTGATCCCGAAAACATAAAGATCATCTCAAACCTCGGCGTGCTTGCCGTGAAAAGCGGCAACGCCAATGAAGCGGCGGCCTTTTTCCGCGCCGTGCGCGAGCTTGACCCCGAAGATCCGATTGCAAACAAGTATTTATCAAATGAACAATGAACAATGAGCAATGAGCAATTAGTAATTAGTAATAAGCAATGGTAAGATAGTACGCTTCGCCTCTTCCATTGCTCACTGCTAATTGCTAATTGCTCATTACTCTGCTATACTCTTACAAAAGGAGAATACAATGGAAGCCCTGAAAAAGAACCCCTCGTGGAAAGGCCGGCGCGGGCCGGTAGTGCTGGTCATCATGGACGGCGTCGGATACGGAAAATACAAGGAAGGCGACGCTGTTGCCGATTCAAAAATGGACCATCTGACGGCAATCAGGGCGAAAAGCCCCAACACAAAGCTGAAGGCCCACGGCAAGGCAGTAGGCTTGCCCTCCGACGAGGATATGGGAAACAGCGAGGTCGGGCATAACGCTATGGGCTGCGGCAGGGTGTTTAACCAGGGCGCGGCGCTGGTGTCTAAGTCCATTGAAACAGGCGCGATGTTCCAGGGGAACGCCTGGAAAGAGCTTGTCTCCAACGTGAAGAGCGCGGAAGGCCGTACCCTGCACTTTCTGGGTTTATTCTCCGACGGCAATGTGCACAGCCACATGGATCACCTCAAGGCCATGATCAAAGAGGCAAAAAAAGAAGGTGTCAAAAAGGTGCGTATCCACGTTCTTTTTGACGGAAGGGACGTAGGCGAAACCAGCGCCCTGGAATACGTCGATCCATTTGAGGCGTTCCTCAAAGAGCTAAACGACAACAGCTTTGACGCGAAGATCGGCTCGGGCGGCGGGCGCATGTGGATCACCATGGACCGCTACGGCGCGGACTGGTCTATGGTTGACCGGGGCTGGCAGACCCACGTGCTGGGAACGGCGAGGCAGTTCAAGACGGCAAGGGAAGCGGTGGAAACCTACCGCAAAGAGATACCCGGCATCATCGATCAGGACTTGAAGGAATTCGTAATAGCCGAGAACGGCAAACCCATAGGCGCTATCGAAGACGGCGATTCGGTCGTGTACTTTAACTTCCGGGGAGACCGCGCCCTGGAAATAACCGCCGCTTTTGAAGAGGACAAGTTCGACAAATTCGACCGCAAACGCCGCCCCAAAGTCTGCTATTCGGGAATGATGGAATACGACGGCGACCTCCACGTCCCCCGCCGCTATCTTGTAAGCCCGCCGTCAATAGACCGCACCATGGGCGAATATTTAGCCGCTTCGGGCGTAAGGACTCTGGCAATATCGGAGACCCAGAAGTACGGCCATGTCACCTATTTTTTCAACGGCAACCGTACCGGAAAATTCGACGACAAACTCGAAAACTATGTTGAGATAAAAAGCGACGTGGTTCCCTTTGAACAGCGCCCCTGGATGAAATGCGCCGACATCACCGATCAGGTTATCGAGGCCGTAGGCTCAGGCAAGTACGATTTTATCAGGCTTAACTATCCCAACGGCGACATGGTAGGCCACACGGGCATATACCAGGCGGTTATTTGTTCGATGGAGGCAATGGACATACAGCTTGGCAGGCTCGCGAAAGCGGTTGAAGAAGCGGGCGCGGTGATGGTGATTACCGCCGACCACGGCAACAGCGACGACATGTTCGAGCATGACAAGAAAACCGGCAACGTTTCCCGCAAGCCTGACGGCACGCCGAAGGCCAAGACCAGCCACAGCCTTAACCCCGTGCCGTGCATTATCTACGACCCCGAGTACAAGGGCGAGTATAAAAACGAGCCGAAAGAGTCCAGCCTCAACGAGGGCCTTGGGATCAGCTCCATTGCCGCGACCTGCATCCGGCTTTTGGGCTATGTGCCGCCTGAGGATTACGATAAATCAATAATCAAATAGCAAGAACAAAGAACAAAGAGCAAAGAGCAGGTAGCAAAGTTAAGATAATTGATCTTACTTTGCTCTTTGCTAATTGCTATTTGCTCTTTGAATTTGCTATATTAGTACCATGAAAAAGTTGCATTTCATTGCCGTTGTTTTTATTGCGGCTTTGTGCGTTACCGCCTGCGGCGCGGGTAAAATGAATATACCGCAGGATATGACACCCGCAGAATTAATCCAGCGGGCGCAGGAAGCGTCCGACCGGAACAGTTATAAAGCAGCCCTGCAATACTACACGGCCCTGCTTGAACGTAACAGCACCAACATAGAGCTTGTCTGCGCCGCCGAATACGAAATAGCGTTTATCCATTACAAACAGAAAAAATACAACCTGGCGAAAGAAGGTTTTAAATCCCTGCTGGAGCGTTACGACGCCCCCGACGGCGATCTGCTTCCGCCCCAGTTCAAACGGCTGTCAAACATAGTCCTTGAACGCATCAACGACAAAGAAAAACCCCTGCTGAAGAAAATGAGGAATTAGGAATAAGGGAAGATGTTTATTCCTCACTCCTAATTCCTAATTCTTTCTACTGCGGTAGAACTATCGCGTGCACCTCGATATTGCGGTTCGCCGTTTCCCTGTCTACCGCCTGCTTTGTGATTGTTCCCCTGGGACGGGGATGGGGCGGCGCGTCGCCTATAAGGATCATTATCCGTTTATCAGCCTGCCAGTCCAGTTTTGTAGCGCCCGCATGCAGCGCCTCGTAAACAGCTTCGGGAATATCCCCTCCACCGCTGACCCTTATGCTGCCGATATTCCTCTGGAGCGCGTCAAAGTCGCGGGTAAAAGGAAATACCTTGTTAAGGAAATCATCAAAATAATCCTTGTAAAAAACCAGGCCTATTCTGAGCGAACTAAACTCGGCGGACAAACCCGTCAGCATGGGGATAAGCTGCGCGCGTACCGCGTCGAAATAGGTCTTCATGGAGGCTGTAACGTCAAGGCAGACAACAAAGTCAACACTCTTGCCCCTTTCTTTTTCGAGAATCCCGATTATCTGGCTTATCATGTCTTCAGGGCCGCGCGCGGACGCGGCGTTATTTCCGGCAATCTGGGCAAAGGCGCTGACCGTTTCCTCCATGAAGGCGCCCTGCGGCAGGGGCCTGTTTGTTTCCTGCGACACCCTGAGAATAAAGGGGTTGTCATGGAAAGGCCCCCTGTAATCGGCGTAGGCGTAATAAAAAGCGCGGATGTTAAGGTATGTCCCGTCACCGACCTGCACCTCGCCCGAGCGCCCGCCTTCGTAGCCGTAGAGGAGCTTATGCGGTATGTAGATATGGAAAGACCAGCCCATTACCGGATGCCATTTCGGCGTGGACGAAACCAGGGAGTATATGCGGCTCTCGGCAGATATAGGCGCGCCGTTGATGACTCTGATTTCGTCGCCGTTAATGGCGTTTCTTTCCTCCGCCCTGTAAGCGTAATTTTCCGCGCTGAACGAGGGGTCTCTGGTAGATTCCGTGATCAGCACCGAGGCTATATCCGGTTTGCAGCGGATAAAGAGATGGTACCCGCCGTCAGGCCAAAGTTCTATCCGTAAATCGTCCTGGGAGAGGCTTAGATCCTGGGCATACAGAAACAAAGGCAGCGCAAGATAAAATAACGCGAAACTGAAAATCCCCTTACCCATGTCTTTATTATCGGAAAGTTAAGAGGTAAGAGCAGTAAAAATTAGGAATGAGGAGTTAGGAATTAGGAATAAAGGAGGAATACCTTGTCCTGTCGTCCGACCTCTTTATTCCTCATTCCTCATTCCTAATTCCTAATTTTTACAAGGCAGTATTTTTTCTTTCCCGCGCGTATAACCAGTTCGCCTTCGGCATTGAGCCTGTCAACGCCGATGAGAGCCGCCACCTTGTTGACTGTGGCCAGTTCCCCGCTTGCGGTTGACACAAACGCCCCGCCCTGCTCTACCAGGCGGCGCGCGTCGCTTTTTGTCGAGGCAAGGCCCGCGTCGAAGAATAGGTCTACCACGTTATAGCCTTTTTCAAAGGCGGCGCGGGAAAGTTCGGTATGGGGCATGGCGGACTTGTCGCCTCCAGCGGCGGCGCCTCCGGAGGCGGAGCCAAAGGCCGCTTTTGCCCCTGCAAGCGCTTTGTCAGCCTCGTCCTTGCCGTGGATCAGGGCGGTCACCTCCCAGGCAAGGCGTTCTTTGGCCTCATTGGGGTTTACGCCGGGCGCGGTCAGCGCGTCGCATTCGCCGACAGGCAGGAACGTAAACATGAGCAAAAAGCGGCGTATGTCGGCGTCCTGCACGTTGCGCCAGTATTGGAAGAAATCATAGGCGCTGGTGATATTCGGATCAAGGAAAAGGGCGCCTTTCTCGGTCTTGCCCATCTTCTTGCCGTCGGAAGTTGTGACCAGCGGGAAGGTCATGCCGAACGCCTCCGCCCCCTCGATACGGCGGATAAGCTCCACGCCCGCGACTATATTGCCCCACTGGTCGTCGCCGCCGATTTGCAGGCGGCAGCCGTAACGCCTGTAAAGCTCCAGAAAATCATAACTTTGCAGGAGCTGGTAATTAAACTCGATAAAAGAGAGGCCCGTCTCGAGCCGCATTTTGTACGCCTCGAAACTCAGCATACGGTTTACCGAAAAATGGCTGCCTATCTCGCGCAAGAAGTCGATATAATTAAGATCGGCAAGCCAGTCTTTGTTGTTGACGGCGCGGGCGGCGTCGCCGTCAAAACCGATAAAGCGGTCAAGCTGCGCCGCAATCGACGCGGCATTGGAATCAAGCTGTTCATAGCTCAGCATTTTACGCATTTCCGATTTTCCGGAAGGATCGCCTATGCGGGCGGTGCCGCCCCCGATAAGGGCTATTCCCCTGTGGCCCGCCTCGCGCAGGTGCCTGTAGGCGAAAAAAGGGACCATGTGCCCGATATGCAGGCTGGTTCCGGTCGGGTCGCAGCCTATATAAAACGATACCGGACCCTCGTCCATCAAGTTTGAGAGCTTCTGCGCGTCGGTGCATTGCTGAAAAAAACCCCGCGCCTTTAAATTTTCAATTGCCGGATGCATGGTATAGTTTTAGCATAACAAATAGCAAATAGCAAGGAGCAAATAGCAAAGGAAGAGGGGGGGAGAAAGAATTAGGAATTAGGAGTGAGGAATTAGGAATAAAGACAGAGAGAAGTGAAAAGACTCAATTGTCTCCACAGCGTAGAGACAATTGCACGGTCGGGGAATGTTGCGCCCACGCTGAACTTGCCGTTTTAGAGCAGAGCTTATAAGGTGGTATGCACGGTCGGGGAAAGTCTCCGCAAAGCGCTGTCTTCCATTCCTAATTCCTCATTCCTCATTCCTAATTCCTCATTGTTACCGGTCGCGCAGTTCCGCTTCCCTCTGATCAATCGCGGTGCCGACCTTTGCGAGTTCCTCCAAAATTGCGGCGATTTCGGGCGCGTCCTTGCTGACGCTCTCCTGGTTCCGTTCGGCAAAAGCCGCATAGACTTCATTACCCATGCGGCCCAGAAGTCTTTGGGCTTTCATCTCCAACTGCTTGATCTCAATCATAATCAAGCCGCGTTCGCCCAGATCCTGCGCCTTTGCCCCCGCTTTGAGCGCAAAGTCCTTTGTGGCCGCCACGCTCTGATCCAGCAGTTCCTTCATTCTCTCGCTAAATGCCATATTCCCTCCTCGCCGTCTTTGTTACATGACGCATACATCATAACAAACAAAAGAACAATGAGCAATGCAAAAGCCGGCAATATGTGGTTGTTGTTGAGTGGTGGGTTTGTTGAGTGGGTTTGTTGAGTTAAGGATTTAGAACTTAATACAGGAAATTCCTCTTCCTTTATTCCTAATTCCTCACTCCTCACTCCTAATTTTTGCTCCCCCCCACAACTTGAGGAACGGATCAATCTCCACGCGGAGGCGTTTGAGGAACGAAACCGCGCTTTGCCCGCCTGATTCAAGTTCGGCTTTGCCGGGACGGCGGCTGGAGGCGGCGTAATCGGGGAAATGCGCCCAAAGGTAGTCGCACTCGTCAATACAGGTCGCAAGCAGGCCGTAATCCGCCGGGACTTTGCCTGTAAGAATATCCCGCAGCACATTCAAACGCTCAATTTCCGCAAGGGCAAAGTTTTGCATTTTCACTTCATATTCTTTATTGACCAATTGGTTTACATTTGACAATGGTTTTTTGTCATTATCGCTATCGTTAACAATACTGTTGCTATGGGTTAGCAAAACAAAGGCTTCTTCCATAGACAGCGTTTTAACGCCAAGGGGAAGGCCGCTTCCCGGCAGATCAAACAGCCGGGGGCAACTCGAGAACTCTTTTTCAAACAGATCGCGGTAATGACGCATGGCGTGATTTGACAGAACCCTTGTTCCTTGTTTTGAAACGGCGCTGAAAACAGACTGGCCGAACGCCGCCTCCCCGTTTATAAGGCCGGTGAAACGGTTCTGACGGCGCAGCTTTGCAAGATGGCAGGGAGAGGAGCGGGCGTGGGACGAATCCATGCTGAAAGAAAAATCAATGCCCGCCGTAATTACAACTCCCTGCGTAAGCCGCAGGGAAAGCGCCACGGCGCTAAGGCCCACGGAACCCAGGGGAACCATGCTTGCGGGAAGAAGGCCGGCAGCCGCAAGCCGCTTAAAAATAGCGAGCTGAGTCCAGGGGGTAAAAAAAAGGAAAAGCCCGCTTCCCAGCACGGAGGCGGAACCCGGCAGGGCCGAAAGGTCAAAAGCAGCGGGAACGCCCCACCCGGACAGCCCTGAAAAATCGTCAAGGTTCCAGTGCTGGCTTTCAAGGATTACCGCAAGGTCAGGCCTTATACCGCGCCGGCGCAAAGCGGGAAGGCAGGTGTCGGCGCACACTATTTTGAATGGGCGGACCTGCGGCAACAGGCCGCCAAAACGCGCCGTCAGGAAGTCCAGAGCAGAATCAAGGGAAGGTCCCGCCCCCAGCGCCAGCACAGGCTGGGCGCCAAAAGAAAGCTCAGCGACCGAAGGGTTTCGGGGAATCAGCGCGAGATTGCGTACCGCGTTTCGTATATACCGGCGGCCCAGTTTCGCGAGGGTCATGGCGTTGCCCCAGTCAAGGGCGATCTCCCGCTGCAATGTGTCCGCCAGGGCGTTCAGGCCGGGCAAGAACTGCCAGCCGCCGTTAAGGCGAATCACATGAACCCTGCGGAAAATTCTTGCGCCCCATTCTTTTCTTATCAGGGCGCACAGCCCTGAGGCTTCGCAGTTGTTTGTCAGGCGTAATTTCGGGCTGTGTTTTAACGCTTCGCTGAAATGTTTAAGCGAAATGTCGTATAACTCAGGTTCCCCTTCAATGCACAGCACCGCCGAATTCGGCGCCAGTTCAAGGCGGGCAAGCAGGCGTTCAAGCCCGTAGCCGTACAGGGGGGAGGGGCAAAGGTACAGGGTTCCGTCAATGACGGGGACGGAATCGGCGATACGATCAGCTTTCCCGGCGGGATCAACGCGGGAAAGCAGGGTCTTTCCCTTGTAGGAAAAACCCTCTTCCATTAGTTGTTACTGTTATTGCCGACAAAATAACGGAGATAGACATCCATGAACTTGTCTTCCATTTTGGGGCTGTTCAAGAAAAACTGCTGTGTGGCATACCATCCCATATCATCCAGCCACTCTCTATATTTGGAAGCGACGGCCTCCTGTCTGGAAGCGTCAGCCTCGATTTCCTCGAGCGGGATAAGCACCAGCACGTTGCTCCCCTGCACCACCGGCGCGGAAGGGGAACCGACAGGCGCGGAAAAAGCGGCTTTCCAGAAATCTTCGTTTTCCGCCGAGCCGGAAAGCAGGGTAACGGAACGGGAGTCAAGAACGGTAAAGAGTTCCACATTGCCGTAATTTATCGGGACAGGGCCGAAACTCCTGCTTTGAAGCCGCTGTGCTGAAACAGCCTCGTCAAAACCGCGTTCTTTGGCAAGCGCGATAAAATCATTCGCCTTCCCTATCGCCCAATTCTCCATGCGCCCCATCTCAAAATTCCGAAGGTAGGCTTTTACTTTTTCCATAACCGCCGGGTCGGTTAAATCGGCTTCCTGCACCGCTTCCTCGCAACGGAAGAAGAGCCAGCCCGAAGCGGTCTTTATCACGTCGCTGAAATCGCCCTTCGCCAGGGAAACTGCAATGCCGCGCGTTTCTTCTTCGGGGATATCGACGCTCAGTTCATGGTACATTTTCATCCCCATGTCCCCTCCCCTGTCCGCGTACAGGTCTTTGGAATGGGCCCTCGCCGCGTCTTCAAAAGTGGTTTCGCCGTTCTTGATCGAATTGAGAATCTGCCGGGCTTCCCGTTCGCTTGAACTGACCGTTATCATTGAAAGCCGTATATTGCGAAACAGATCCGAATTTTCGCGGGCATAGGCTTCGTATTCTCCTTCAGGATACGCCTCCACGTCAAAAGAGGTCATTTTGAAACTCCGCTGGACGGCTTCCATTTTCCCGAAAAACTCGGCCTCGGCGCCGGGTTTGAGAAGCCCGGTTACGTCGGAACGGAAATGTTTCTCGGCGATTTCTTCCTGCACCTGCCGCCAGAGGGACAGGCGGGCGTTGTTATCCATCCGGTTGTAAAGTGCCGGGGAAAACTTGTTGTTTTCCTGGAACTGGGGAAGTTTTGCCACTTCCCTGTCTACCTTTTTCGCGGGCGCGGTATAACCGGATTTCTTCATTTCCTGGAGGATAGCCGTATGCACCGCGGCGCCCTCGTAAGCCTCGCGCCATATTTGATAACTCATATAGCCGTAATTCTCGCTGTTCATGTTCTGCCTGTAACGGGATACCATATCGTAGTACTGGGCAAAATAGTTGCCCGGCACATAGGCGACGGGAACCTTGTCATAATACCCGAAGGTCAGATCCACGTTGCTTCTTCTGCCGTATTCAGGCACTATCGCCGGGACCAGGACAAAGGCTACAATTATGATAATAAGCACGATAAAGGTGCCAATAAAAAGCAGTGGATGCGATTTAAAGCGCCGGAGCATCTCCGAATCGGAATTTTCGCGCGCGTTTTTTTCTTTGGAAGCCATAAACCTTACCTCTCATTGTTTTTTTCGATTTAGTATAGCTTTTTTTGGGGGACTTAGTCTAGTGATCTTTCCCTTGTGTTGCCCTTTGTCGCCGCTGTTGCCGAATTTTGAAAACAATGGTATGCTTGGGAAAGCATGGAAAAGAAAGTTTATATTATCGGGCACCGCAACCCCGACGCGGACTCGGTTGTGTCCGCGGCCGCCTACGAGCAGCTCAAACATGCACAGGGGCAGGGTTTCTATCGCGCCGCAAGGGCGGGGAAGCTTAACCCGCAGACCGAATATATTTTCAGCCGGTTCGCCGTAGCTGTGCCGGAGTTCCTGCCTGACCTCATACCGAAAGCGGAACATTATATATCAGGAATCCCCGCCACGGTCTTTGAGGAAGACAGCGTCTGGAACGCCCTGGAACTGCTCCAGAAAAACGATTCCAAAGTATTGCCGATTGTGGACAGGAACGGCGCGTACCGGAGCATGCTCCACTACCAGGACTTCGCCCATTTCATCATCGCCAACATCAACCCCCGCAAGAAATCCGCTTTCCCCCTTTCGCTGGACTCCCTTGCGGCAACCCTCCATGCCCAGCCGCTGACCCTCTACAACGGCGGCGAAATCAGGAAGTCGTCGATAATCGTGGCGGCTTCGTACAGCGAGCATTTCAGGGAGTACATACGCGCCGAAGGATCAGGGAACCCCCTGGTCATCGTGGGCGACCGCTGGGACATACAGGAAAGGTGCATCGAGGCGGGGGTGCGGGCGCTGATACTCTCCAGCGGGAATGTCCCTTCAAAAAAAATCATAGAGATGGCGGAAGAAAAACAGGTGACAGTGCTGATAAGCCCTTTCGACACTTCCTCCACGGCTATGCTGATAATCTATTCGGTGAACGCGGGAAACCTGGGAGACGCCTCCGTGCCCCTTGTCAGGCTGAACGATCCGGTCCGGGCGTTCAGGGAAACTCTCTCAAAAGCCCCCTCCCGCTGTCTGGCGGTGGGCGACAAAGATTCCAAAGTCGTGGGGGTTATTTCCGAGGGCGACCTGGCGAAAGAGCCTAATGTGGAAGTGGTTTTGGTCGATCACAACGAGCCGTCACAGGCTGTAGAAGGAATAGAAAATTACAAGATACTTGAAATCATAGACCACCACCGGCTGGGCAACCTTTCCACGCATTACCCGATCACCTTTATCAACCGGGTAGTGGGGGCGACATGCACCGTCATTACCAACCTGTACCGGGAACATAAAATCCCGCTGAAAAAAAACATAGCGTCGATCCTGCTCTGCGGCATCCTGTCAGACACGCTGTCCCTGCAATCCGCCACAACCACTGAAACCGATATTGAGGCCGCCGAGTATCTTTCCTCAATCACCGGCCTGGATATTAAAACCCTGTACCATGAACTGCTGGCCGCGGTGAGCGGGATCAACTCCCTGCCCGCGCAGGAGCTGATAAACATGGACATGAAGGAATACGCCGAGCAAAACGCGACCTTTACGATAAGCCAGATCGAGACCGACAACCCCGGTATTCTGGTTGAACGCCGCAACGAGATCATTTCCGCTTTGGAAGAGCCGAGGGCCGCCAAAAGCCACCTTTTTACAGCGCTTCTGGTGACCGACGTAACCGCCCTTGATTCGCTCCTCTTTATGAGCGGGGATAAGGCTTTCATAAACTATATCAACTTCCCCGTAACTGCCGGGGGCATTTACGAGTTAAAGGGCGTTGTCTCGCGGAAAAAACAGCTTACGCCCCTTATGTCGGAGCTTGTCGCCAGATACGCAAGCAGCCAGTGAAAAAAATTAGGAATTAGGAGTGAGGAATGAGAAAAAATTAGGAATTAGGAGTGAGGAATGAGAAAAAATTAGGAATTAGGAGTGAGGAATGAGGAATAAAGAGGGGTTCGCATGTAAAGCGATATGCAGGAAGCCTATTCCTAATTCCTCATTCCTCATTTATATCCTCAGACTCTTAAAAGTACCTCTTTTGCGGTATTGTTTCCTTTTGGCAGGGCAGTTATTTCAAGCCCGAAACCCAGGCTTTCAAGATAGTCTATGAGAGTCGAAATCTTTAAATCTTTCCTGCGCTCCAGTTTGGATATAGGTATATTAGGATGAACGGAAGTGAGATTATTGAAACTGACCACGAAAAGTCCTTGCCTCTTCATGATCTCAAGGGAGAATGCCTCGCTTATGCGCGGGAACAATTTCAGGGTAAGAAATTCATCAACAGGGCAACCGGCAGAGAAATCATTGTTTCCAAGGATGGGTTAGGAGAATGGAAAAGCAAGTCAAAATCTCGTGAGCAGGTGCTTTCTGTAAAGATTTTGGATAAATTACTGGAAAATGCTATTTTTGATCATGATATGGATGATAAACTTGGCAGAAAGAATATAGAGAAAATTTTGTATTTTCATAGTTTGTGCGTAATAGGCAATAATAAGTACAATGCTGTAATAACTATAAGAATGATAAAAAACTATGGCGAAAAATATTATCACCATTATCTGGAAGATTCAAAAATTGAGCCACGCTCAGGTCTAACTCGCCCTGCCGGTGAAACCGGATAATAGACGAACCTCTCTTGCATGGCTCTCCAAGGCGGCCCTTGGTACTTAGAATATAGCCCAAATAAATTTACATGTCAAGCCTTATCATGAACATAAAAAACCACGGAGGAAGAAAAGAAAAGAAAAGAAAAGAGGGAGGAAAAGCGTTTTATCTTCGTTCTTCACTTGTTATGTAACCTTCTGTGCCAGCCAGCCGAAATGCCTCATTTTAAAATGTTACCCAAATGACCAGGATTTTCTAATTTGATGCCGTATTTTCTCCAAATATCCAGCTTCATAATTTCCGAATCTGTCCGATATCATAGCGGCTCCGAGGATACCGGCATACAGATGTTTTTATATTCACAATACAATCTTTGACCCTTTGCTGAAACAGACACAGGGAATATCGCCGCAGACATAGCAAAATATTCAGATGATTTTCCGCTATGTCCTGTCTTTATCTCTTTTGAATACAATGGTATCATAAATAATAAAATTATCTTCATTTGCAATTTTTTTTATTTCATTCGTAAGAAATATGACTGTCACTTTATCCGCCCGTAGCGACATTTTTACAGCCAGGTGTTGACATTTAGACAGCTACCAGATAAAATATTTTATTAATAATTATAAAGAGAATTTATTTTTAGGAGGTCGGTTTATGGGACAGATTTTTTATTCTTGCGCGTATGATATTGAAAACAGGACTTGCTGCGTCTATGAGGCAGACAAGTTTCACGCAAATTGTTATTCTATGTGCGGATCGGTTTTTTCAATACATTATCTATTACGTCAAAAACCTTACCGCATAATGTGGGGCGGATATGATGCAATTGCCGGTAAGGAGCTTTCAAAATTTTCAAGGGAAGAGGATTTGCTCGGCCTTTCTACATATCTGGAATTTAATGAATCTGACATAAATGATCCTGAGTACAACGGCTGTTTGGATAAAGTAAAGTTTATATACGATA
>Ga0268262_10002366_pt1 | contig 21856 bp, 20 predicted proteins | sample TergutNc150P3_FD_190354 | JGI IMG/M metagenome (GOLD analysis project Ga0268262, IMG submission 190354) | Nasutitermes corniger P3 segment gut microbial community from laboratory colony in Florida, USA - Nc150 P3 (SPAdes) (version 2) | ecosystem: Host-associated > Arthropoda: Insects >... | reverse complement strand
ACATCATGTTTATCACAAGCGCAGGCAAGGCGTATTGGATGAAAGTCCACGAACTGCCCGAAGGAAGCAGAACAAGCAAAGGCTCGCACATTAAGAGCCTGCTCACTGTCTCGCCGAATGAGGACATAACGGCGATAGTCTCACTCAAAGATTTCAGCGATACCGAATTCCTGTTTATGGGAACAGCGTGCGGCGTAGTCAAAAAAGTAAAAACAAGCGAATTCTCCAACGCCAAAACCAGAGGCATAATAGCGATAAATCTTGATGAAGGCGATAAATTGGTCAGCGCCTTACTGACAAAAGGCAATGACGAAGTAGTGCTTATTTCTCGCAGAGGACAGGCATTACGCACCCACGAAGAACACGTCCGGGCAATGGGTCGTTCCTCACGAGGCGTAACAGGCATGAAACTTGCAAAAGGCGACGAATTAACGGGAATGTTGAGGGTTGACGACAAAGAAAAGATGCTGATCCTCTCCGAGTACGGCTACGGCAAACGCATCGAGTTCACGGAATTTACACCGCACGGACGAGGCACTGGCGGACAGAAAATCTACACAGTAGCCGAAAAAACAGGCGAAATTGTCGGCTGCGTAACAGTGTTGGATAACGAGGATATAATGTGCATCACAAGCCAAGGCAAGTCGATAAAGTTGAAAGTAAACGATATCCGCATAATGGGACGAGCCGCCCAAGGCGTACGCATATTAAGCATCGATAAGCCCGATTTTGTAATCGGCGTAGACAGAATAGTGAAAGAGGACGAAGCCGCAGACAAAGCCGAAAAAGCGGAATCTTTAGAATAGATATGGAAAAAAATCTAATAAAGTTATATTATTAGTTAAGAGGTAAAAAATGAAAAAGCAAATATTATTTTTATTAGTTATCGCGTTATTGATGAGCTGTAAAAGCACCGGCAATATAGCGTCATTAAAAGACGTTATAGGAAAAGAATTAAAACTGGTTGAGGTTCAAATTGATAGCAAGCCTTTTAATAGAATTGTTATATACAATAGGGAAGATTTGAAAAAGCACAAACATGATGTTTACACTTTGACCTTTAGCAGCGATACAATCAGCGGAACAGCCGCGCCCAATAAGTATTCCGCCCCGTACACCGCTGGTGATAATAACACCCTTACAATAAGCCTAATCCGCTCAACCCTAATGGCTCCGATAGTCCAGCCCGAAAAACTGCAAGAAAACGATTTTTATAACTATATGCAAAAAGTAGGAAGCTGGAGCTCAGAAAAGGGCAAATTGATACTTCACTCAAAGACCGATAGCGGCGTAGCCGTAAGACTGATATTCTCCCTATAACCCAAATGTTTCACGTGAAACATTGAAAAAAGCGCTCCCTAGGGAGCGCCTTTTTTTAGCCTTTTCGGTCGCTGAGCCTGTCGAAGCCGATCTGCTCCCTTCGACAGGCTCAGGGAGCATCATCTTTCCCTTTTTGTAGTTTTTTGTCATTCCGGTCGCTGAGCCTGTCGAAGCGACCAATTTACAAATAATCCCCATTCTTCGCTCGATCAGCCTTTTTCGCTCCCTGCTTCTTCTTCGCTTCAAGCCGCCTCTCCCTAGCCGCCTTACTTGGCTTTGTAGGCTGTCGCTTCTTAGGCAATCTAGCCGCCGAAACAACAAGGGCTTCCATGCGAAAATACGCCCTTTCAAGATTTATCCGCTGAGACCGCTCCTCCTCCGAAGCAATCACAATTTCCCCTTCATTTGTGATTTTATTCGCCAATACCAATTTAACCCGTTCCAGTTCCGCTTCTGAAAGCCCGTCCAATTTCCCAACTTGCAGACGCAAAGTAACCTTAGTATTAACCTTGTTTACATTTTGCCCGCCCGGTCCGCCGGAGCGCGAAAACGCGGCTTCGGCAAATGAGTGAATAGATTGGTGTAAAAGTGCGGCGTTCATGTTGATAATTACGCTAGGATTTAATCAACCGCCATAGCTTTTTTGCAAGTCCGATTTTGCCAAAGAGAAGCAAATAAAGCAGTCCCAAAAGCAGAATTATGGGAATCCCGTAAATAACGATGCCAAGTAAAACCATTGCGGTTGTGGACAGGAAACCGCCGAAGCCGCCGAATAGCTGTTTAATCCGCTCTCCAAAAGTTAAGCCCCGGTTTGATGACGCGGATATTACCGGTCCAAACAGTTGAAGATCAACTGTGGCATAATCTATCTTATTGGCGAGGTTTCGAAATTGTATCCCTGTTCCTTCGATTTCGTATTGAAGTTCCGATATGCGGGCTTCTACCGAAAGTATTTCCTCGATAGTTTTTGCTTTTCCAAGATAGGATTGAAAAGTCTTTAAAAGCTCTTTTTTTGTTGTCAGCCGCCCTTCAAGGTCATAATAACGGAGAGTTACATCTTCCGTGCTTTCGTAGCGGTTTATAAGTCTTCCCATACTGCCTGTTTCGGCAAGAAAAATGTCGTAAAACTTTACCGGAATCCGCAAGGAATAATAGCGCGAGTTTTCCTCGATATTTGTCGATGCCGCGTAAGAGTCATACTTTTTCAACAAAGCGCTAACAGCGTCATCGGCGGCGGACAGATTTTCCACCCTGATACTTACATTCGCGCGCTTAATCAGTTTGCGTTCCGCGTCGGGAACATTTGCCGATAGTGAGTCGGCTTCACCCGCTACCTCCATATCATCTCTGGCAAACTGAGCTTCCTCAACGGCAGCCGTTGACCTTGCCATTTTCGGAGCCTCATTATAGGCAAAACTTTGAAACGCCGGCGCCGGTGTTCGACCATAGTCCGCTAATCCCCCCGCTGCCTCCGGACGATATTTCTTGCTGCAACCGGCTGTAAGCAAGATTGCTACAGTTAATGTCAATGAAATTAATTTTCTTTTCATAAGATTATTATAACACTTTTTAAAGATTATTATTTATCAAAAGGATTTTTCATGTTTATTTCGTGTTTAAGATTTTTAAATTTGACAAACACATACAAACCTTGTATATTCTAATTAAGGAGTATATATGGCAGTTGCAACAGTAAATATCTCTTTTCAGGAAGATCTATTGGGGCAAATTGATAGAATTGCTAAAAACGAGGCAAGAACTAGATCTGAGTTAATAAGAGAAGCTGCAAGAGTATACATAGAAAAGAAAAAAAAGTGGGAAAGTATTTTTGCCTATGGGGAAAGTTTGTCCTCAAAATATAAATTTACAGAAAATGATGTTAATGAAGAAATAGAAAAATACAGAAAAGAAAACAATAAATGAAAATTGTTCTGGACGCTAATATATTTATCTCTTCTTTTTTCTGGGGTGGTAATCCTAGACTAGTTTTTGAAAGAGTTGTAACAGGAACAGATGAATTATTTATATCAAAGGAAATACTGGATGAAATTGAGACGGTAATAGGTAGACCTAAATTTTATGCGGACAAAGAGAAAATCGCTTATTTTATTATCTCAATAGAAGAAATAGGAAATAAAATTATCCCCAAAAACCGAATAAATAACGGCAGCAGGGATAAAACAGACAATAAATATTTAAAATGCGGAATATCGGCTAATGTTGATTATATTATATCCGGAGATATACATTTGCTGGAATTAAAAGAATATAAAAAAATAAAAATAGTTACGGCAAAGAATTATTTGGATATTGTTAATAATGTAGTATAAAAAATGAAAGACTATTTCGTTTTTTTATTTTTAATTTGTTTAGTATAATTTTGTTGAAGGTTATTTAAGGCATCCCCAAAAGTCCGGTAAATATCGGCTGTATATTTTTCTAATATATTTTCAGCGTTGTCGGGAATAATAGTTTCAGGTTTTAATAATTCGTAGGTTTCAATATTTAAAGCGTCCGCTATTTTTATCAAAGTAGCCGGAGACCCCCATTTTTTACCATTCTCAATATCGCTCAGGAAAGGTATAGATATATCCACCTTTTCCGCAAACTCAGCTTGGGATAAATTCCGATAACTTCTAAATCTTTTGATATTTTGGCTCAAAATATCCCTTAAATCCTTTTCAGTCATTAATTATCCTCATAGATAATTAAATATGCTATTAGCTTGACAAATATAGAATAATCTTATAAATTAATAGAGTTAGCGAATAGAAAATTTAAGGTTGGGTCATAAGATATATTATTCAGAAATGATTGTAAATAAAAAAAAATAATGTATTAAATAAATAGTTTTATTTGGAGGATTTTATGTTACGAAAGATTATTTTTGTATTTATTACAGCGTTTATTCTATTTGGTTGTGAACAACCGACAAATGAAATTACCAAAGAAGAAACAACTATAAATAATATTCCAATAATCTGGAAAGGATCGTTACCATACGCCCCATCAAACCCTTCTGTTGGTTGGGCATATTATGATACTACTCAAAAAACCGCTTTTATATGGAATGGTAATAGGTGGGAAATTCTTGCAAAAGATGGGAACAATGGAACAAATGGTACTAACGGGATAAATGGGATAAATGGACAAGATGGAATTGGTATTTTATGGAAAGGCGAGTTTCCTTCAGATCCTTTAAATCCTCAATTAAACTGGGCATATTATAACATCATTGACGGAAACTCATATATCTACAATGGCAATACTTGGGATTTACTTGCCAAATCCGGACGTGACGGAGCCACTGGTATATTACTATGGATAGGAACTTTGACAACCGCTCCCTCCGATCCGCAGGCAGGCTGGGCATATCATAACAGCACAGATGGGACTTCATATATTTTTGACGGCTATACATGGCAAATCCTAGTCAGAGACGGAGTTGTATGGAAGGGAGTTTTGGGTACCGCTCCGGCAAACCCGCAGATAAATTGGGCCTATTACAATACCACTACAAGTAAAAGTTATATTTGGGACGGAAGCAGCTGGCAGATAATGGCGGAGTCCGGCAATACAAATATTACGGTTCCCATTACATGGAAAGGCTCCCAAATCGCCGCTCCGTTTAGTCCTGAGATTGGCTGGATGTATTACAACTCTGTTCAGGGGAAAAGCTATATCTGGGACGGGACAGCTTGGAATATTGTGGCACAGGATGGACGTGATGGACAAGACGGGACAGGGGGGAGTACTGTTCCCGAAGGCTTTTTGATTACATGGAAAGGCGGGCTTGCAAGCGCGCCCTCAAATCCGCAGAAGGGCTGGGCATATTACAATACAACCACAAGTAAAAGTTATATTTGGGATGGAAACAGTTGGCAGATAATGGCAGAATCCGGGAATTCCACTATTACTGTTCCTATTACATGGAAAGGTACATTAACTGCCGCTCCAGTTAGTCCGGAGATTGGCTGGATGTATTACAATTCTGTTTTTGGAAAAAGCTATGTCTGGGATGGAACAAGCTGGAATATTATGGCTCAAGATGGTAAGGACGGAACTTATCCCGAAGGTTTTTTAATTACCTGGAAAGGAGGACTAACAAGCGCGCCCTCAAGTCCGCAGAAAGGCTGGGCATATTACAATACCACCCAGAAAAAATCCTTTATTTGGGACGGCAGCACATGGCAGATTCTGGCGCAGGACGGGGCTGATGGTTCAGGAAGTGGGGGTAATAATGGCGGAAGTGGGACACAGGGACCGTATATATATGTTTTATGTTATACAGATGTAGAAAATTATCTACAGGCTATGCAAACAACTTTCTCAATTGCCAATTTTGGTAAAATTAGTGTTGGTAATTCTGTTAAAACAAAAACTTTTTATATTGGGCTTTATAACGGAAGCGGAATGGGAACGATTAGCCTGACCGGGAATCCCCCCATTCAAATAAGCGGACCCGATGCCGATTGCTTCTTTGCAACACAACCTTCATCCACAACAGTTTCAGGAACCTATATCACGGATTCAAGCATTACTTTTGCCCCAAAATCGCCTGGAGTTAAAACCGCAACAATAACCATTCACAATAACTCAAGGGATAAACCCGAGTATTCTTTTACAGTAACAGGAACTGCCCTTTCGGCTCCAATCCCTGATTTCCGGTTTAAATTGAGTGTAAATGGAACAGCTTACATTGAATATCCTCACGAGAGTCAACACTTTACAGAGGTCAATTTTGGTTCATCACCGGAAAACGGGGCGGTAAATGCCTCAATCATTATTGAAAATATCGGCAATAATTCACTTGATTCTGTACTTGACCTTACAGGAAATCCGTCAATACAAATAACCGGTCCTAATGCCGATTGCTTTATTATTGAACAGCCTTCATTAAGGAAAATAAATACCGGCTCAAGTGTGGTAGCAAGTATTAAATTTGCTCCTGTTTCAACTGGCATAAAAAACGCTACTATTACTATTCACAATAACTCGCTTTCAGTGCCTAATTTTTCTTTTACTGTTTTCGGGACAGGAACTGTTGCAGTGCCGATGATGTGTATCAATTTGGAGGTTAAGGGAATTACTTACACTGAATACCCCTTCATGTTTAATCAAACACAAAGCGGCGGTTATACCTTTAGTTCTGTTAATTTTGGAGATTTGCCACTCAGCGAGACTGTAATTGCATCAATCAATATACAGAACAACGCCGAAAATTCAAGTGGCGCGTTTTTCAACCTGACGGATATTCCGCCCATCAAGATAAGCGGTCCGGATGTATCTTCTTTTAGCATTATCCAGCCACAGGTAACCAGTCTGGCAGGAGGTTCCAACACAACGGCGCGTATTCAATTTAACCCGGTTTCGGTTGGATACAAGACCGCCACAATCACTATTCTCAATAATTCCCCGCAGAAACCGAATTTCTCATTTACCATTACAGGAAATGGTATTACCTCCCCTGTCCCATACTGGCCGAAGGTATACGATGGAAATTCCGGAAATGACAGGATTACCTGTAGCCTGACTGATAGTCTGGGTAATCTGTATTTCATTGGGAATGGTCGGAATATGACTTCTTCATCATCCGGCTATGACTGGTGGATTAAGAAATTTGACCCGAGCGGAAATGAAATAATAAGCAACTGGGATAAGAAGATAAATATGGGTACTTCATCATCAGATCGACCCCAATATGCGGTGATTGACAGTGCAGATAATATTATCATTTCGGATGGTAGTGATAATAAGACCGTCAAATTCTCTTCCGATGGAACAGAGCAATGGCGCTTGACTACCGGCGGCACCCTTTATGTGGATAACGCAAACAGCGTCTTTGTCGTAAAGAGTTCGTCCATAACCAAATATAACAGCGCCGGGACTCAACAGTGGACAAAAGCCTACGGAGGGACACTAAAGATAAACACAGCAAATAACATTATCGTTTATTCGGGCAGTTTCCTGCGATATCTTACTTCGGCGGGAACGGAAAGCTGGACCAAAACCGTAACAGGTTTTACCGTCAATGACGCGGTCTTTGATTCAAACGGCAATACTTATATTGCCGGATATGGTGAAAATCTGGTCAATGCCGCAAGCGACAGAGATGTCTGGATCAAAAAGTACAACAGTGCTGGAACGGAGATAACAACAGGCTGGGATAAGAAAATTGACTGGGGATATAATACCGCTGAATATGCCAGACAGATATTTATGTACGATTCATACATTTTTGTAACCGGATACGGCTACAATATTTACAGCGCAAGCAGCGCGGCTGACGGCTGGATTAAGCAGTTTACCACTGATGGACAGGAACTATCAACATGGAACAAGGTGCTGAATAACGATGGTGAAGTAAATCTGCTCCGGATAGATTCAACCGGGAATATGTATTTTAACAGTGGTTCAAGCTACGATGCAGTTATCAGAAAGTACAGCATCAACAATGTATTGTTAACCACAATTCGATATAACGGAAGGTTCCAATGGACAAATCCCCAAACCGGGTATAAAGGAACTAGTTCTAACTATGTTGATTACACTATACTTATGTTTGATTCATCCGGTAACTTGTATGTTTCCGGTAAAAGTGATTATAGTAACATTTTTTCACCCGACAGCAACTACGACTGGATAATCCGTAAATTTAACAGTATGGGGGTGGAGCAATAATAGGTTAATGAACAAAATATACATAAAGAAATAAAAACAATAAAACCCCTTGACAAATATGGTAAATTATACATATTATTATATGTATGAGATTTGAATGGGATGAAAACAAAAATCTTGAAAACATAGAAAAACATAAAATCTCATTCGAAATTGCTCAGGAGGCTTTTTTTGATGAAAAACGCCTAATAGTAAAGGAAAAAAACACTCAAAAAAAGAAGACAGGTTTTTCTGTATTGGAAATGATGGTAATGGTATAGTAACAGTAAGGTTTACTATAAGAAATGAAAATATCCGCATAATTGGAGCCGGATATTGGAGAGAAGGGAGAAATAAATATGAAACAAAAAATAATTTACACTGAAGCGCCCGAAGATGTTTCAAGGGCAATAACCGAAGGGGAAATAGTTGCTGATTTTTTACCGCCGCCGGAAGAATTAATCAGAAAAGAACCGAAAGTAAAAATTACAATAACATTAAATAGCGGTAGTGTAGATTTTTTTAAGAAATATGCCAAAAAAAACAAAGTAAAATATCAAACAATGATAAATGAAGTTTTGGATAAATATGTTCAGCGATATAAAAAAAAGGCGATAGTATAAATACTCCTCAAATCCCTTGACAAATACGATAATATATCGTATACTTTATCGTATGAAGGTAACTGCAATAATAGCTGATAGGCTAATCAATGACGTAAAGGCATATTCTCGAAGTGCTACGATAACTGAAGCGATAACTGTTGCTTTAAAAGATTGGCTGGAGCTTTATAATATCAAAGAATTAAATAAAAAAATTAGTCAAAACCCAATTATCATTAATAACGGAAATCAAATTAGGGAATTAAACCGGTCTATATGATAATCCTTGATACCTCTGTTTGGATAGAATACTTAAAAAATAATCATGCTTTCTTTCCCGGAATAAGGAAGCTATTGGAAAGCAGAGAAGTATTAGCGATAGAATGTGTTTTTGGCGAATTATTGCAAGGGGTAAAGACCGAAACTGAAAGAGAAATAATTATAGATTATTGGACAAATTTGCCAAAAGAGTATTATGTAGACATCATAATACAGGCAGGGGAATATTCCGCAAAGAACAAATTATTGGATCATGGCGTAGGTTTATTCGACTCGATAATATTAATGCATGGGATAATCAGTAATTCAAAAATATGGACTTTAGACAATAAATTATTAAAAGTAATCCCGGAAGAATTAAGATATATAGATACATCTCAATCCCCTTGACAGGTGTATAAACAATGTATATATTATTTATACGAGGAAATTTATGGAAGCTGTGGTAAAAAAATGGGGTAATAGTCTGGGTGTCAGGATACCTAATCATCTTGTACGGGAATTATCGCTAAAAGACGGTTCTTGTGTTGATATTAGCGACAAGGGGAATGTAATAACTATAAAACCGATTCATAAAAATGACCTGTCCGAAATGTTGAGTAATATTAATGAACAAAATATACATAAAGAAATTGAAACCGGCGATCCTGTTGGAAAAGAGATATGGTAAAGAAAAAATATTCTCCTGAACGCGGGGATATTGTATGGCTAAATTTTGATCCACAATCAGGGCATGAACAAAAAGGAAAAAGACCAGCAGTCGTTATTTCGCCAAAAGAATACAATGAAAAAGTAGGGTTAGGACTTTTTTGCCCCATAACAAGTAAAGTAAAAAATTATCCATTTGAGGTAAAAATAACGAATGAAAAAATTGACGGTGTTATTCTGTCAGATCAAATAAAAAGTCTTGATTGGGAAACACGAGAGATAGAATTTATCACAAAAATGCCTACTGAAAAAGTCGACGAAATTATTAGTAAAATTAACGTATTATTGGAATAATAAAACATAATATATGGCTTGATAAAATAAAAATGGCTATATATTATTAAATATTGGAGAAAACATGAAAAAAATATTTGTTTTATTATTTATCGTCTGCTCTATGGTTTGCTATTCACAAACTTGGACTGAAAGATTTAACAAATTTGATAATGAATATACTGTAATCTCAAAAGAACAATATCAAAGTTTATTACAAGAAAATGAAGGAAAATATACATATTGCGCCTTAAGTTTTGTTGATGTTTCAGATAAAGATAATTCCTCTGAGGTTCTTTCGGGAACCCGCCCAAAATTGGACGGATATTATTATCTGATTTTAAAGAGCAAACCCCGCCTTGATAAAACAAATGAATCTGAAAGAAATAAAATGAATCTTATATTGTCGTCGTTAATCTACGGACATACAAATACCGGGGAAATGCGGCTCGATTTTGGCAGTTCGATATTTATGCAGGATATTATTGGCGCGATTAATATAAAAGCGCTGGAGAAGTCTTATTCAGAGAAATATAATCAATATATTTTTTGGGTTAATAAATTTGAAAAAGGAAAAGAAAACGAAAAATTAAATGTGGAGACAAAAACAAAAGGAATAGCGGGAGCGGGAACAAGGACAGAGACGAGAAAAACCGGCGAAACAAAAAAATCTGAGGCGTCGGGATATCTCAATATAACGATGCCGACAGCCGAAATATTCCCAAAATTTGACAATCTTAAATATGAAGAACTTGAGAAAAAATTGGATCGTACTTTAGTTTACGATAAAAACCATTTCACTTATAGTCAATATTGGGGATGCCGCGATTATATATTAGCAGGATACCCGGACCTAAAATCCGTCACGATATTTAAATTTATTCAATCAGGTAAAAATAAAGAGGATAGCCGGTTGATGAGTTTATCGTATTTTTATAATTTAACTAAATTAAACATAATCGATAAACAGGATTTTTTGGCGTATACAGTTGATCTGCTAAATAAAACATATAATGTTAACGCAAAATATATAGATAATGAATGGTATTTTTGGGACAATGTTCTCTATTGGGGTGTATATTTAAGGCTTATAAATATTTCAGGGCATGATTTTCTTGAAGTTAAGGTTCCGCTGCAAAGTATAAGATAAGTTTTTTTCTCTACAGATTTTAAGACATACTCAACAATTTACTATACAAATACTTTTATTTCTACTATAATACAAGACAATACAAGACAAAGGGGGGGGCATGAGAAAGTTTCAAATAAGGCTCGATAAGCTGGAGAAAAAATCGGCAAGTTGGGCGAAAAACCGAAAAACCCTCATGGAGTTCCACATAAACCGTGATGTCCGTAAGGAGTATGACTTAAAGGACAGCCTTTTCGCCCTTACCGGAAATGTGGTTCTTGCCGACCTAAGGCAAACGCGTGAGCTTGCGGCAAAGTTCAATGCAAAGCAAGACCCCGCCCATCCAGAGCGTTATATAAAACCCGGCCATCTTTACGCGATGGGGCTAATCGACGAAATCCTTCACTTTGTAGTCGCTCTTTACCGCGAAGAAGTTCAGGGTAATGTGTTTGACCTCGCGCTGGACAGGCTGGATACCAACTTAGGCGAAAAACAGACAACGGGTCTTTTAAAAACTTTTTCCGATCAATTCCCTCCCCGACCTGTTTATAAAGGCGAGAAAAAAATTGACGAATATTTAAATGGCAAGGAAAAAGGCGAAAGCTGCCGCGCCCTCTCTATCGAAGAAACAATGATGCTTTCGATAGCGAATCTTAATCCGGCTTTCAAGCCCTTTAAATTTTTATTTGACGATAAAGACCTCACTAAAAAAACTGTCTATCCCGTCGCTATCGAAGAATTAAAAGCACACTTAAAAGAAATGCCTGTCTTTGGTCCCGACGGAATGAACCTTTGGGATTTCCTTCGCTCTCCCGCTATCGCTTTTCCCGATTCCCTTTTTGCTCAACTTGAATATATGCGGAAACATTGGGGGCTTCTCATTTCCAAATTCATGGCGCGTTTGCTCATGGCTATGGATGTAATAAACGAAGAAGAAAAACCCAGTTTCTTCGGACCGGGACCGAGCGAAGTTTTAACTTTCGCCGGTCTTGATGAATACGAAAAATTCAGTCCCGATCAGGACTGGATGCCCAAGACGGTACTGATTGCAAAAAGCACGCTTGTCTGGCTTTTTCAGATGTCGCAAAAATACGGAAGAAATATCACTCGCCTTGATCAAATCCCAAATGAGGAACTTGACGAGTTGGCAAGGAGAGGTTTTACGGGGCTGTGGCTAATCGGTCTTTGGGAACGAAGTCAGGCGAGCAAGACAATAAAACAATGGACAGGCAATCCCGAAGCGGCGGCGTCCGCCTACAGTTTGCACGATTACGATATTGCGGGAGAACTCGGCGGCTGGGGCGCGCTCACCAATTTGCGTGAACGCTGTATGCAAAGGGGAATTCGCCTCGGCTCCGATATGGTTCCAAACCACACAGGCATCGACAGCAAATGGATGATAGAACACCCTGATCGTTTCCTGCAGTTACCCTACCCGCCTTTCCCGACATACAACTACAACTGCGGCAACCTTTCCGGACGTGACGATATAACCGTTCAAATTGAAGAACATTATTTTTCGCGCAGTGACGCTGCGGTAGTTTTTAGACGAATCGACAACCGCACAGGAAACACGCGTTACATCTACCATGGAAACGACGGCACTTCAATGCCGTGGAATGATACCGCGCAAATTGACTTTTTAAATCCCGAAGCGCGCGAAGCGGTAATACGAACAATTATCGGCGTATGTCAGCAGTTTTCTATTGTACGCTTTGACGCTGCCATGACCCTCGCAAAACGGCACATTCAGAGGTTATGGTTTCCGCCCCCCGGAAGCGGCGGAGCAATCGCGAGCCGCGCCGAACATTCTATCACCACCGAAGAATTTAACCGCCGCATACCAAATGAATTTTGGCGCGAAGTAGTTGATCGCTGCGCGGCGGAAGCGCCGAACACATTACTCCTTGCCGAAGCTTTTTGGATGATGGAAGGCTACTTTGTGCGCACACTTGGAATGCACCGTGTCTACAACTCGGCATTTATGAACATGCTTAAAAACGAGGAGAACGCGAAGTACCGCGCAACCATCAAAAACACCATGGAATTCGATCCTGAAATTTTAAAACGCTTTGTCAATTTTATGAACAACCCCGATGAAGAAACGGCGGTCGCGCAATTTGGCAAGGGTGATAAATATTTCGGTATCTGCACACTGCTTGTAACAATGCCCGGTTTGCCCATGTTCGGGCACGGACAAATTGAAGGCTTTGAAGAAAAATACGGAATGGAATACCGCCGTTCCTATCGGGATGAAATTCCCGACGGCTACATGGTAGATCGCCACGAGCGCGATATTTTCCCGTTGATGAAACGCCGTTCCGTGTTTTCCGGCAGCGCCAACTTTAGGATTTATGATCTTTACTGCAACGGTTCCGTAAACGAAAATGTTTTCGCCTACTCAAACCGCGCGTGGATAAACGGTCGTGAGGAAAAAGCGTTAATTTTCTACAACAATTCCTACTATGAAACTTCAGGCTGGATAAAAGTAAGCGATCCCGCCATTCCCTGCGAAGGCGGAACGCGAAGGGATAATTTAAGCGAAGCCCTTGCAATCCACGGCGAAAACCAATACTTCACCCTGTTGCGCGAACAAAAATCAAACCTGTGGTTTGTACGTTCTTCCAAGGCAATTTGTGAAAACGGATTTTTTGTCGGCTTGAAGGGATACGAAACGCAAGTTTACCTTGACGTTTACGAGGTTGAAGATGACGCAAAAGGCAGATGGGCAAGACTGAACAACGATTTGAACGGCGGCGGAGTCGCCGATCCTTTCGCCGCGATAAAAGATATTTTCCTTGGAGAGCTTTATTATCGCTTCCTGGAAATCTTAAAACCGGAAATAATTGTCGAGATGAATGATTCGCTTGATAAAAAAGACTATGCGGACTCGTTTAAGGAATCTGTTAAAATATTTATTAATACTGCGACGCATTTTATCGCCGGAGCGAACGGCTCTTACGATGAATGGACAGCGAAAGATAAAGCCGGCGGCAAGATTAAATTTACAGCGGTTAAAACCGCCGCGATTGAGGAAGAATTTAAAGCGTTCATAAACAGATTGAAAAAACTCAAAGACGCGTTGACGACATCGGCTCCTAAATCGGCAAGCGACAAAGCTAAATCTCCTCTCTTTGCCCGTATCACGGAATGTGATTCAAAAGGACAACTCATTTACTCTATCGCGCTCAGTTACGGACTGCTCTCGTTACTGCGCCTGATAATCGGCAAAGAAGCGGATGGAAGCCACGCGGCAAGCCTAGCTTTTGATCACTGGGATCTCGGTCGCAAAATGAGAGATATATATCGCAAATTCGGCGCGTCAGACGCGCAAGCATGGCGGATAACTGACATTGCGAGAGCAGTATTGAACCGTACCGATTTGAATGGCTGGTCAGACAAAGCCGCGCCTTTCCGCAAAGAAGCGGTAAAATTTGAAGCCGCCGATTTTGCCGCCTTGGTTATTGAAGAAAATTATCGAAGCGAAGATTTCAGGCGCATACTGGGAATTAACATTTTTAACGACGTTGCATGGTTTAACAAAGAGGGATTTGAAGACGCTCTATTCTATTCGTCTGTATTCTTCATGGTAGAAAGCGATAGTATCGTAAAAAGCCCGATTGACGAACGAATCGACCGCATTGCCAAAGTTTATGAAGTACTGATAAAAGCCGAAGAAAAATCGGAGTATCGTTTTGACAACCTCATCGACATATTAACAGCAAAACCCTCAAAAGCCAAAAAACTTGCAGGCGGGGTTGCCGGAAAAGCTAAGCCAAAAGTTGTAGCGAAGAAGGTAGAGCCAAAAGTAAAGGCAAAGACTGCGGCGAAAAAGGTAGAGCCGAAAGCGAAGGCGAAGACCACTGTGAAGAAGGCTACTCCAAAGGCGAAGGTAAAACCAGCGGTGAAGAAAGTTGCGCCGAAAGCGAAGGTGAAAACTGTGGCGAAAAAACTCGCGCCAAAAGCGAAGGCAAAAACCACTACGAAAAAAACAGCGGCAAAGCCAAAGGCGAAAACCGGTAAAAAGAAAAAATAGCGTTTTTAGGAGATGACTTTATGAAGATAAGGTATTTTTTAATACATGTTTTAGTATTGATCATTGTATTTGTATCAAGTTGCGATAAAGAAACTAAAAGACTAACCCAAAGCACGATTTCTGTTTTTGGAATCGGTTCTGTATCAGTCCGTCCGGATGTAATTCAAATGAACATTACGTTAAGTAATGTTGCCCAAACAACCAAAAAAGCGCAGGAAGAAGTAAGCAAAATGGTTAGACAAGCAATGCAAATATTAAAAGATGCAAACATTGAAGATAAAAATATAAATACAGCCTCGTTGACGTTTAACTCGGAATATGAATATACAAACAGGCGTATTTTAATTGGACAGAGAGCCCAGCAAAGTATAACATTCTCAATTGAAGATATTTTTGACAATAACGAAAAAGCGTCATGGATAATAGATCAACTCATTCAAATCAACGGAATAGAGTTAAATCAGGTAAGTTATCGTGTAAAAAACCCAGCTGAATATTATGTTAAGTCGCGCGAGCTTGCATACGAAAAAGCCGTTGAAAAAGCAACTCAATATGCGGAATTATCGAATCTTAAAATAAAAAAAGTATTAAATATATCAGATCAAGGAATGCAGCAAGTTTCACCAATGAACAATAGGTATAGAATAGCTGATCAAATGGTAGAAGCCGCAGCGGATAGCTCAACAGCATTACCGATAGGTGAAATGGAAATAACAACTAATATACTGGTAATATTTTTATTAAAATAAAATGCTAAGGAGATTTTATGAAAAAAATTGCCTTTTTAGGGATAATGCTTTTTATAATTTCTTCTCAAGTTTTTGCTGATGAAAATGTCAGTTTCATTTGGCAGTTAAATGATAATCAAGAAAACAGTCAAAAAATAAATTTTATAAATTTAAACCCGGTGTTTTTTAATGATTATTTTTTATTACGTATTTCTAAAAATATTAGTCCTAATTCTAATTATCTACCCAACCGTAATATACAAACAATTTCACAAGATGATAATTTTAACTTATTAACTTCAATACTTTATAATGGAATAATAATTACAAGTTGGTTAATTAATTACCCTAATTACTCGACAGGATCAATCCAAAATGATACATGGAGACAACAAAGAGAAATAGAAAATATTTATCGAGGAAGTCCACCATATCCGGCAAAGAATTTTTATCAAGGATATCCTTATTACTAAAAAATATGAGATGATTCCTAAACATCCCCAAGCTGTGATAGCGGAATAAGTTTAGGGCTGTCGTCTTGTCCTTCGATTTTGGCAAGTTCTTCAAGCAGGTCTTTGCCTTTGCGGGAAAGTTTTTCGGGGATTTGCACAAAAAGTTTGATGTAGAGATTGCCTCTTTGATTACCAATCGGCACGCCTTCGTTGTGGATACGGAGCATTTTTCCGTTCTGAATACCGGCGGGGACTTTTACTTTTATTGTCTTGTTATCAAGCGTTGTAACGTGAATGTCTGCGCCGAGAGCGGCTTGAGTTATCGAAATGGGAACGGCGCAGTAAAGGTCGGTAGCCTGACGTTCAAAATATTCGTGCGGTTTTACTCTTATAAAAACGTATAAGTCTCCCGGCGGTCCGCCGTTGGGTCCGGTATCGCCCTGTTTGGGAATTACTACGCGCTTACCGTTTTCTACGCCTGCGGGAATGGTAACCATTATTTTTTGCCGCTTCTTTTGCGTTCCCGCTCCGCCGCAATCGTTACAGGGTTTGTCGATTATGTAGCCTTCGCCGCCGCAGTTGTGGCAGGTTGTGGCGACCGAGAAAAACCCCTGACTATGACGCACTTGTCCCGACCCGCGGCAAACGGGGCAGGTCTTTTTGCCGCCGCCTTCCGCGGAACCGGAACCTTTGCAAGTCGGGCATGGTTCATTGTGTGAAAACTGAATCTCTACCTTTGTGCCGAATACCGCATCCTTAAACGGAATTTCGATATCGTAGCGGAGGTTTGCTCCCTGCCTTACGCCGCCTGAGTTTCTGCGAAAGCCTCCGCCGCCGAAAAAACTTTCAAAAATACTGCCAAAGCCGCCTTCGCCGAAGATGTCTTCAAAGCCCCGGAAGTTACTCCAGTCGTGGCTCTGTCCTCCGCCCATGCCTTCAACTCCGGCAAAGCCGAACTGGTCATAGGCGGATTTTTTCTGATCATCGCCGAGAACTTCGTAGGCTTCGGTGGCTTCCTTAAATTTTTCTTCGGCTTGCTTGTCGCCGGGATTTTTATCGGGGTGGTACTGAATAGCGAGTTTACGATACGCTTTCTTTATATCGTCTTTAGAGGCGTTTTTCTGTATCCCAAGAACTTCATAATAATCTCGCTTTGCCATAAATATCCTTAAACTACTGATTTACACAACATTTTCCCCAAAAAATCGCCAAAAGTCAACCGCCTTACACTATCCTGTTTGCTCTTTAAAAAATATTTACTAATTAATTGATAAATGTTTTAACTGTGAGGCGGTGGGTATTTGTTACTTGTAGTGGTATTTGCAGGAAATAATTTTGATGGTATCTTGTTCAACCATATATACTAATCTATGCTCATCTGTAATCCGTCTGGACCAACAACCGGAAAGGTCATGTTTCAATAGTCATGGTTTGCAGAGGCACACCGCTTCGTATTTCCTCAACGCCACGTAGCAGATGCCGACGATTTGGCTCGGACTTTAATAGATATTCAGTTTCATCCTCAACTTCTTGTATTGTTATTTCAATTTCCTTATTCATGTAACTATTCTGAATAGTCTTGAGAAAAGTATCATTTATTTCATCTGCTCTAAGCCGATAAGTTGCAAGCATAAAAAATCCCTCTATAATCCAATATACCTTTTTTACGGCGAAACCGCAAGCCGTTATTGCCTAATTCTTGTAATTTATTCATTAATGAGGTAATATGATTTTTCAGTTAATAGTTTCAATAGTTATTGTAATACTTGGTCTGACAATTTTCTTTGTAGCCCGAAAATACGAAAAACCACAAACTGATAAGTAGAAATGTCTTGTAGTTTCTCCAAAAAAATGCTAAAATACTCCTAATGAATCAAAAAACCGCCATTATTGGCAAAAAACCGCATAATCCCCTACTACAAAAACGCTTTGAACTAAGACAATATACCCCCCCCCCCCCCCCCCCCATTCGATAGCCCCTTACACACACTTAAAAGCATATATTTTCTCTTCGGAAAAACGCCGTCCGCTTTTGGAACGGCTTTTTTATACATAAATCAATTTATAGGAGTATTTTATGAAAAACATTTTCAAAGTTTTAGCAATTTTTGCTATCATCGGAACAATCGTAATCATCGGCTGTAAAGAAGATGATCCACCGCCTCCGCCACCCATTGCTATCAGTATGAACAAGAATGCACTTGGCTTGATTAAAGGTAAATATGAAACAGAAACATTGACAGCGACAGTTACAAATACGGCTAACACGGCGGTAACATGGGTTTCTAGCCTTCCCTCTGTAGCCACAGTGAATAATGGAGTAGTTACAGCAATAGCCTATGGTACTACAGTAATTACCGCAACTACTGTTGACGGCGGAAAGACGGCAGATTGTACTGTTACGGTAATAGAAGAAATAGAAATGGTAAAAATAACTGCCGGAAATTTTACGATGGGGCAGACGAATGTTGCAACACCGACACATTCGGTTACGCTGACAAACGATTTTTACATGGGCAAGTATGAGGTAACGCAAGAGCAGTATTTGGCAGTAATGGGAAGTAATCCAAGTAATTTCACAGCAGCGGTAACAGGGGAAAGCGGAACGCCGGGGAAACTTCCTGTTGAGAGAGTAAGTTGGTATGACGCTATAGTATTCTGCAACAAATTGAGCATGATGGAAGGATTAACTCCTGCGTACAGCATTAACAGTAAAACCAATCCTGTTGATTGGGGGACAGTGCCAACAAGCAGTGATGCGACATGGGATGCTGTAGTAATCGTTGACGGTTCTACCGGTTATCGTTTACCGACAGAGGCGCAGTGGGAGTATGCGTGTCGTGCAGGGACGACGACTTTGTATAACACAAACAAAGGTGCTATTGACACCAATACAGGGTGGTATAAAAGTAACAGCGAAAGTAAGACGCATGAAGTGGGAAAGAAATCAGCAAATGCTTGGAAATTGTATGACATGCATGGGAACGTGTGGGAATGGTGCTGGGACCTTTACGGGAGTTATTCGAGTGAAGCGCAAACAAATCCTTTGGGCGCGTCCTCGGGGACTCTTCGCGTGCGACGCGGCGGGAGCTGGTTCGATTCAGCCGATACCGGGAACCTGCGTTCCGCGAGCCGGGACTTCGGCTACCCGACCCACAGGTACACCGGTCTTGGCTTCCGGCTTGTCCGCCCCTAGTTTCAAGAAGTGGGTAGAAAGTAGCGGATGCAGGGGGTTATACCCCCTGCCGACCAAAACCTGCCGTTATGCGGCAGGGGGAGAATTTAAGGAAGAATAATGAAAGAAATTACGAAAGAATTTCATGGGGACGGTAGTAAAATAAAATTATTATTTCCATGTACAAAATCAGGTTGTGGAGAAGAAATAGATAAAATATTTGACAAACCTGCAAGCAAAAGCATAGATGTAACAGCAAGCTGTATTTGTGATACTAATTATGAAATAACTATAGAACCTTATGCTGGTAATGTAAGTGGAGTTGTAACTATTCGTGATGTGAACAATAAATTATTAGAGAAACAAGTTAAATTAAATGTAATTTAATATCAAGATAAACGCATGTTGTCGGCAACGCACGGTGTCAAACATCACAGGTACACGCATGATTGCCTGAAACCAAATCTCCGTAGCGTACATATCCAAAAATTCGTCCCTAACCCCTTAACACAATAAAGTCTGGAGTTTTGCCAAACACAAGTCATCACAAAAAAGCATAGAGTCTACAAAGGCAAAAAAAGGCAGTGAAGACAGTAATTTGCTCTTTGGCAAAACTCCTAAGCAATTCGGCTACGCCGAATTGCTATTTGTCATCCACCACTTCATAATCAGCATCTTCCGCGCTCTTTGTGTCGCCGCCCATACCGCCGCCGTGGCTTTCGCCGCCGCCCATGTTGGGATTAAATCCGCCCCCCATGTCAGGACCTGCGCCTTGACCGCCGCCTTGCTGTCCGCTTGCGGCTTGCTGTTTGTAAATTTCCTCGGCTATTTTGTAAGACGCTTGCTTTAGGGCTTCGGTCTTGTCCTTGATTGACTGAATGTCGCCGCTTTCAAGCGCCTTGCGTAAATCGGCAATGGCTTCTTCGGTTTTGGATTTATCGGCGGCGCTTACTTTGTCGCCCAAGTCTTTTATGTTTTTCTCCGTAGCGTAAATCATCGAGTCGGCTTCGTTGCGCACTTCGGCTTTTTCACGCTCTTTTTTATCTTCCTCGGCGTGGAGTTCCGCTTCTTTTACCATGCGGTCGATGTCCGAGTCGCTTAAACCGCTGGAACTTTCGATGCGGATTTTTTGCTCTTTGCCGGTTCCCAAATCTTTTGCGCTTACGTGGACAATACCGTTTGCGTCAATATCGAAAGTTACTTCGATCTGCGGAACTCCGCGCGGAGCGGGAGGAATGCCTACAAGATCGAAACGCCCAAGAACACGGTTTTGGTTTGCCATTTCACGCTCGCCCTGCAAGACTTGAATGGAGACGGCTGTTTGTCCGTCTGCGGCGGTAGAGAAGATTTGGCTTTTGCGTGTGGGAATTGTCGTGTTGCGTGTTATCAGTTTTGTCATTACGCCGCCAAGAGTTTCAATGCCGAGCGAAAGGGGAGTAACGTCAAGCAGAAGAACGTCTTTAACGTCGCCGCCGAGAATACCGCCCTGAATTGCCGCGCCTACAGCGACCGCTTCGTCGGGGTTTACGCCCTTGTTGGGTTCTTTTTTGAAAAGTTCTTTGACAATCTGCTGAACAGCCGGAATACGGGTAGAACCGCCGACAAGGATAACCTCGTCAATCTGCTCTGCGGTAAGCCCTGCGTCGGACAACGCTTTTTTACAAGGTTCTTTTGAACGAGCAAGAAGGTCTTCCACCATCTGTTCAAACTTTGCCCTTGTAAGCGATTTTTGCAAATGCTTCGGTCCGCTCTGGTCGGCGGTAATAAACGGTAGATTGACTTCAGTGGTCTGCATCGAGGACAATTCGATTTTTGCTTTTTCAGCCGCTTCACGAAGCCGCTGAAGAGCCATGCGGTCTTTGCCGAGATCAATGCCTGTGTCGTTTTTGAATTCCGCAATAAGCCATTCCATAACACGATGATCAAAATCGTCGCCGCCCAAGTGAGTATCGCCGTTTGTCGATTTTACTTCGAAAACGCCGTCGCCCAATTCCAGAATGGAAATATCGAAAGTACCGCCGCCAAGATCGTATACGGCGATTACTTTGTCTTTTTTTGAATCTTTGTTAAAACCAAAAGCGAGAGAGGCGGCGGTCGGCTCGTTGATAATTCTCTTTACTTCAAGCCCTGCAATTTTGCCTGCGTCCTTTGTCGCCTGACGCTGAGCGTCGTTAAAATAAGCAGGGACAGTAATTACCGCTTCGGTAACAGTTTCGCCCAGATAATCCTCGGCGGTCTTCTTCATTTTTTGAAGAATAAAGGCGGAAATTTCCTGCGGCGAATATTTTTTTCCGTCAATGTCCACACGCACATCGTCGCCCTGTTCCGCAACACGGTACGGCACAAGCTTCATTTCGTTGGAAACTTCCGAAAAACGGCGTCCCATGAAACGCTTGATTGAATAGACGGTATTCTCCGGATTGGTGATCATCTGGTTTTTAGCAGGCGCTCCCACGACACGTTCGCCCTTGCTTGTAAAGCCGACAATGGACGG
>Ga0268262_10002365_pt1 | contig 21857 bp, 18 predicted proteins | sample TergutNc150P3_FD_190354 | JGI IMG/M metagenome (GOLD analysis project Ga0268262, IMG submission 190354) | Nasutitermes corniger P3 segment gut microbial community from laboratory colony in Florida, USA - Nc150 P3 (SPAdes) (version 2) | ecosystem: Host-associated > Arthropoda: Insects >... | reverse complement strand
AATATTGAAGCAGTCGCAGGTTCTGATAAACCTTGCGGCTTTGTCTGAGGCGTTTATGTCGAGGCAGCCGGCTATCCAGCTCGGCTGGTTGGCGATTACGCCGACAGTTTTGCCGTTGATCCTAATGAAGCAGGTGATGATATTCAAAGCGTAATGGGCGCTTACTTCCATCATGTCGGCGCTGTCGGCCAGCTTTCGGATTATCTCCTTCATATCATAAGCCTTCTTCGGCTCAAGCGGCACTATGTCGTTTAACTCGGCAATTATGTCGTTCACGCCGGACGGGGCCTGATAGCAGGGCGCGTTTTCCCTGTTGTTGGACGGAAGGAAACTTAAAAGCCGCTTTACTTCGGCAATGCACTCGCTGTCGCCGGGCGAAACAAACTGCGCAACCCCCGATACTCTGTTATGCGTCATTGCCCCGCCCAGCGCTTCGGCGCTGACGTCTTCGCCCGTCACGGCCTTGATAACCTGCGGGCCGGTGATGAACATATGCGCCGTCTTGTCCACCATGAACACGAAATCCGTCAGCGCTGGCGAATATACCGCGCCGCCGGCGCAAGGGCCCATGATTACCGAAATCTGCGGGATCACCCCCGAGTTTACCGAGTTTCTGTAAAAAATCTGACCGTAGCCGGACAGCGCGTCAACGCCTTCCTGAATGCGGGCCCCGCCTGAATCGTTGAGCCCGACCAGTGGCGCGCCCATTTTCGCCGAAAGATCCAGTACCTTGCAGATCTTCGCCGCGTGCATCTGCCCGAGGGAACCGCCGATAACGGTAAAATCCTGGGCGTAAGCATAAACCAGCCTGCCATTTACCTTGCCGTATCCAGTAACGACGCCCTCAGCCGGAGCCTCCGTCGTTGCCATGTCGAAGTTAACGCAGCGGTGCTTTACAAACGCGTCAAGCTCAACAAAACTGCCCGCGTCAAACAACAGGGCGATGCGCTCTCTGGCAGTCAGCTTGCCGGATTCGTGCTGCTTGTCTATGCGCTTTTGCCTTCCGGCCTCTTCTACTTTTTTTCGTATTTCTTTAAGTTGTTCAAGTTTTTCAGACATCCTGTTCTCCTTTAGTCTCTTTTACGTGGTTTTTCTTTCGCATAATTCCAGAAGTATGCCGCCTGTAGACTTGGGGTGGCAAAAGGCGATGGAAGCGCCTCCCGCGCCGTAGCGCGGTTCTTCGTCAATCATGCCTACGTTTTTGGATTTTAGTTCCCCTATGGCCGCGCGGACATCGTCAACCCGCACGGCAATGTGCTGAATGCCTCCGCGGCCCTTGTTCGCCTCGATAAACTTGGCTATGGGGCCATCATCGCTTGTGGACTCCAGAAACTCAAGCTCGGTGTCTCCCACCGGAAAGAAAGCAACCTTAACCTTTTGATCGGCGACTGTTTCCGTGCCGTTGCATTTAACGCCAAAAACATCTTCGTAGAATTTGATCGTCTCGTCCAGATTTGTTACCGCAATGCCGATATGATCGATTCTTGAAACATCCATAAAAACTCCTAAAGAAACTTGTTTCTAAAAAACTTGGTTTTTAAAAAACTTGTTTTTAAAAATCCATCCTATAGATAATATTATCCGCTAATGAATAGGGGTCTAGCTTATTTTGGTCTTTTTTTTCATTTTTAGTATCATTATACGATGTTATCAGCTCTTCTATGCGCCGATCCAGAGTGTCCCTGATTATGTCTCTTACTTGTGCGGCCTTTTTGCGCTCGCGTTTTTCAGCCAATTTCCCCGAATTTAACATATAATTCCTGTGGTTGAAAATATTCTCCAAGAGGGTTTCCACCCCTTCGCCAGTTTCAGCCACGGTCAGGCAGACGGGAGGCTTAAAGTCCCAGTCGGTCTTAAAATCCAGCATTGCTTTTGTTTCCAGCAGTGTCCTTTCCGCGCCTTCTCTGTCCGCCTTGTTTACGGCAAAAAGCTCGCCTATTTCCATTACCCCCGCTTTTATTGCCTGAATATCGTCGCCAAGACCAGGGGCCAGCACAATCAATGTGGTGTCGGCGCATTGCACAATGTCGATTTCCGACTGGCCCACCCCGACAGTTTCTACAAAAATATAAGTACAGCCATAAGCGGAAAGGATAACCAGCGCGTTGGCGGTCGCTTTGGACAGGCCGCCCAGATGGCAGCGCGCTCCCATGGAACGGATGAACACGTTTTTGTTTTCGGACACGCCGCCCATGCGTATGCGATCCCCAAGTATCGCGCCCTTGGTGAACGGGCTTGTTGGGTCTACGGCAATAATGCCGATTTTTTCGCCCCTGTCCGCAAGCAGCTTTGCCAGCTTATCCGTTAAAGTGGACTTTCCGGAGCCGGGCGGCCCTGTTACGCCGATGACATACGCCCCACTAGAGCGGGGATAAACGGCCTTTAGCGCATCCAGGTATCCGGGGCTTTCGTTTTCTACTATAGAGATGAGTCGGGCGCAGGCCCGCTTGTCTCCGGCCAGAAGCCGGGACGTAAGAGAAGTATCTATCGACATAATATCAAATAAGCTCGCGCTTTAAGTTATTGCGTATGTACTCTATCGTTTCTGTTGTTGTTGTTCCGGGTGTGAATATTTCCTGCACGCCCTGTTCTTTAAGAAGGGGAATATCCTCTTGCGGAATAACGCCGCCGCCCAGGACAAGTGTCTCATCGTACACGCCCTCTTCTTTGAGAAGGGAAACAACCCTTGGAAGCAGGTGCATGTGTGCGCCGGACAAAATGCTCATCGCCACCACATCCACGTCTTCCTGCACTGCCGCCTGGACTACCTGCTCCGGCGTCTGCCTAAGTCCGGTGTAAATAACTTCCATCCCGGCGTCGCGAAACGCCCTTGCCAAAACCTTGGCGCCCCTGTCATGCCCATCAAGCCCCGGCTTGGCTACCAAAACCCGTATCGGTCTCATTTTGTATTCTCCGTCAGATAATAATGTTTTGCTTATATTCGCCAAAGACATCGCGCATTACGTTACAAATCTCGCCGAGGGTGGCGTAAGATTTAACCGCCTCAAGAATGAAGGGCATGACGTTGTCGTTGGTCTTGCATACGGCGCTCAGTTTTTCAAGCGCCTCTTTAACCCGCACCTTGTCCCGCTTTTCCTTAAGCCGCTGAACGCTTTCCTTCTGCATCTGTTCCGCCGCCGGATCGACCCTTAAAAGGCCCTTTGGCGCTTCCTCTTTCACCTGATACTTGTTCAGGCCCACGATGATCTTTTCCCCGTCTTCAATAGCCTTCTGGTACTTGTAAGCCGCGTCCATAATTTCCTTTTGGATAAAGCCGTTATCAATGGCGGCGGGTGCGCCACCCAAGTTGTCTATGCGGGCGATGAGCTTCGCGGCCTCTTTTTCTATTGTGTCCGTCAGCGATTCAACGTAGTAAGAGCCAGCCAGTGGGTCCACGCTGTCAGCCGCACCGCTTTCGTTGGCGACAATCTGCTGTGTACGCAGGGCGATCATCACCGACTGCTCGGTGGGCAGGGCCATGGCTTCGTCGCGGGAGTTGGTGTGGAGTGACTGGGTTCCGCCCAGCACGGCGGCAAGCGTTTGTATCGCCACGCGGACTATGTTGTTGTCCGGCTGCTGGGCGGTAAGTGTGCATCCCGCCGTCTGCGTATGGAACTTTAACTGCCAGGACTTTGGGTCCTTTGCGCCAAAACGCTCCCTCATGGTTTTGGCCCAGAGCCGCCTTGCGGCGCGGAACTTGGCAACTTCTTCCAATAAATTGTTGTGGGAATTAAAAAAGAAGGAAAGCCTTGGCCCAAAATCATCCACGTCCTGACCGGCGTCCATCGCCGCCTGCACGTAGGCGATGCCGTTAGCCAGCGTAAAGGCCACTTCCTGAATGGCGGTTGAGCCCGCCTCCCGGATATGGTAGCCGGATATGCTAATCGTGTTCCACTGAGGAACATTTTTTGAACAGTATTCAAAGATGTTTGTTATAAGCCTCATGGACGGCTTTACGGGGAAAATATAGGTGCCCCTGGCTATGTACTCTTTTAGAATATCGTTTTGAATTGTGCCGCGAAGTTTGTTGGGGGCCACTCCCTGCTTTTCGGCGACCGCTATGTACATTGCCAAAAGAACGCCAGCCGGCGCGTTTATTGTCATGGAGGTTGAAACCTTGTCCAGGGGAATGCCGTTAAAAAGGATTTCCATATCCGTCAGGGAGTCGATGGCGACGCCTACCTTGCCAACCTCGCCTTGCGCGATGGAGTCGGTGGAGTCGTAGCCCATCTGCGTCGGAAGGTCAAAGGCCACCGAAAGGCCCATGGAACCCTGCTCTATAAGGTACTTGTACCGCCTGTTTGATTCTTCGGCGGTAGCAAAGCCGGCGTACATCCGCATTGTCCAATGCTTGCCACGGTACATGGTGGGCTGGACGCCGCGTGTAAACGGGTACTGCCCCGGATAGCCCAGGCTGGTTTCGTAATCTAAGTCCGGCAGGTCAAGCGGCGTGTAAAGCCTCTTAACCTCAATTCCGGTATCAAACTCGTATTTCTGCTTTTGTTCCGGGAATTTTGAAAGGGTTTTCTTTACCTCAGTCTCCTCCCACTGGTTGTACGAATCCTTAATTCCGCCGCCGTTCATAGAAAAATCTCCTTTAATTAAAGTTTAAGATACTTTTTGAGGAATTTCAAAGGTCAAGGGCGCAATAATTAATTATAAGGCGACTCTTGAAAATTTACGCTGAATCCGCTATAGCTTTTAATATGGAAACAACATACAGGCTCAATACAAGTGAGCTGGGAATCAGCTTTATTAATTCCATAAAAAACGCGTACCCTGACCAGAACGTTGAAATATTTGTTAGAGAGCAAGATGAAACTGAATACCTCTTAAGCTCTCCGGCAAACCGTGAGCATCTGGAAAAAGCGATTGAAAATGTAAAACAGGGGAAAGTGATTACTTTTGAAAACATCGAACAGGCAATGCAACGTGCAAAAGAACTGGCCGCTACAAAGTGATCAGTTTTGAGGAGTCCGCTTTTGCAGAATACTGGCAATGGGCCGAAGAAGACATCAAGATTCTTGAGAAAATAAACAAGCTGATAAGCGAAATTAGGCGGGATCCTTTTCATGGAACCGGCAAGCCCGAACCTCTTAAAGGGAATTTGACGGGGCATTAGTCCCGGCGTATCACCGATGAACACCGCTTGGTTTACAAAGTTTTTCCCGATCAATTAGTTATTGTCTCCTGTAAGTATCACTACAAATAATCCCCTAAATTGAAAAGATATGATTCGCTGACTGACACGCAAAAAGAACGACTGGATAAATTACTGAAGAAATTTCAGGGTTAGACATCCAGCGCCCTGCTTAGCATATACCCTACCACGAATGACAGGGCGGCAACCGCGAGGCTTATGAAAGTCATCTCAAGAAAGCGCCGTTTAAAATCCAGATCCTTTGCCACGGCAAGATAATAGTTGAAAATAAGGATGATAAAGACCGCCACGGCGAGGGTAACGGCAAGGGCTGTAAATTTGCTTGCAAGGAGCAGGTAGGGCAGGATAAGCAGGGCCACTGTTACGACATAGGCCATACCTGTGTAAAAAGCCGATTTAAGTGCCCTGGGATTGTTCTCGGCCTTGCAGGACAAATATTCCGATGCCGCCATTGAAAAAGAAGCGGAAACCCCGGTAACAAGCCCCGCAATGGATATAAGCCGGGTACTTCCCAGGGCCAGGGTAAAACCGGCAAGGGAACCGGTCAGTTCCACAAGGGCATCGTTCAGCCCCAGCACAACGGAGCCGGCAAAGTGAAGCCTTTCCTCGTCCAGCATGTTAAGGAGCTTGTTTTCATGGACGGCCTCGTCCCGGGCTATGTCTGCCGCCTCGGGGAAACCTTTGACAAGTTCCATATAATTTCGGGATGCGGTACCTTCGTTCTTTTCCATCTGTTTTAGGGTAAAGGTAAGTCCCAGTACGCGGGCCTTTAGAACACTCCAAAACACATTGAACCGTGAAGGCTTTACATCCACGCCGGTTTTTCCCTGCCAATACAGGGCATGGCGTTTTTCCTCTTCCCCCACGGATCTGAGAATATCCGCATTATGAGGATCCTTGCAGAGTCCGGCTAGCCTTGTATACACATGATATTCGGTGATTTCTTTGCGCTGAACTTTCAGGGCTGCTGTCAGCGTTGCTGTCAGCCCTGCTGTTGGTATTTTATCGTTGTTTGTTTTCATTTATTTATTACTTTATTGAAGACAGATAATCATCCTCGCTCTCTTTGCGAATAAAGGATAATATACTGGAACCTACGGGCGGACATCCTTTACAATAGGGGAGATCTTTTGAGCAAGCGCCGGCACAGTTGCCAACCAATACAAGATTATCCAGGGCGAGATCCTCGCTTGCCAGATCTTTTCCGGTTGCCAGTACCAATTGTTCATCCTTGCCGAATTTTGCTCCATGGGTCTTTACAAAAGCCATCAGGGTAGCGCTGCAGGCGCTGCAAGTTCCTTTTTCGATTATTTTTATATTTGGGAAGGTATTGGCAAGCCTCGACATGTCCGCGGTGGAAAAGACTTTTCCGTATTTCATAAAGTCAGCGGGGTCAACCTCAATGTCATTGATACCGGCAGTACCGCATCTTTGTTGAACCAGGTTTACATGGGCTATTGCGTCATGCTTCATCCCCATAAGCATGACCCCGACATAATCTGCGGCCGTGGGGTCTTTGCTTGCGGCAACGATGTCAAGATTAAGGGGATCGCCGATACTGGGTCCGAAGCCCTGCATGCATACCGTACCGTCAAGAAGGGCATAATGGGGGAGCAATACCGACGCCATATCGGCAATTCCATAATCAAGGCAGCGGCCCAGCGAGAGATCAGGGCATGGGCGGTTTATGCGATGCAGTTTGGTCTTTTCCATTTTATAAAGGCAACCCTTCATGTTTTTTACACTCAGGGTTGCGCCGGTATACATGTGTGTTTTGATTACAGGAATGGAAACAACGAGATCCACTTCAAACGGCAGGGAGCTAAAGGTGAGTTCTTCCACCATAAGTCCACCGTCAATTTTTTTGACGAGAGGCTTTGCTTCGTCCAGATTAACCTGGACGACCCCTTCTTCACGGCACATGTCCGTGATCCCCGCCATTTCCATGGCTTCCCATACATTAACGCCCCACAGGGCTCCGTCACCAACCAGAATTTCAGCGGCTTCTTTTTCCTTAAAAAAACGTATTGCCCCGCGTATCACTTCCGCATTGGTACAAACGGCCGTTTGGGCCTTTCCCCTTCGTCCGGCGTTGGGTTTTAAAAGCACCCGTTTGGCCCGGCAATCATCGGTGAAAACCTTGTCCAGAGCGTCATACGCCATTTTCCATGGTTCGTATCCGTGCCTGACCGCGACGAGTGCTTTCATTTTTTGGTCTTTATTTTAAGACACCCTTTTCCCTGTAATACTTTGCCGCTCCCGGATGTAAGGGAAGGTTTGCCAGGTTCTGTACCGCTCCTTCAAGGGTAGTCTCCTTTAAGGCGCTGTGGGCAAGTTTTAGCGTATCGAGGTTTTCGTACATGACCTTGGTCATCTGGTAAACTATATCATCAGGAACACTCTGATCAACAACCACGGTGATTGTAATGCTTGTCGTTATGACATCCTGGGTCTGGCCTGCATAGGTACCGGCGGGAATTACGCCGCGGTTATACCAGGGGTATTTTGCCGTTATATTCTTGATCAAGTCCTCGTCCATCGAGATAAGTCTGCCGCCGGCTGTGGAACAAATTTCGCTGACCCCCGATGTGGGAAGCCCCGCCTGTATCCAGGTACCATCTATCTGCCTGTTCCGAATCAGGTCTACGGCTTCAGTAGCAGCGACAAACTGGGCGGAAAAATCATCGGGGTATTTAAGACCGATCATTTCCAGGTGTAATCGGGTTTCATCTGTCGTGGTACCGCCCGGAGCGCCGGGAGCAAAACGTTTGCCTTTAATGTCGGCTAATGTTCTTATATTTGAACTGCCACTAACTACAACTTGATTGTAGTTGTAATACAATGCGGTAAGTACCCTTACGCCGTCATAGGCGCGTCCAACAAAGGAATTTTCTCCCCTCTTCTGTTCCGTAATAATGCTGGTAACCGCCACCCCGAGCTGGGCGTCCTTGGATGCCATGAATCCCAAGTTCTGAACACCTCCGTTGGAAGCTTCCGCTGTAACCTGGAGACCAGGGATTTTTTCATTCCAGAGAGTTGCCAGCGCGGCACCCACCGGATAAATAGTTCCCGAAGTACTGGCCGTGGGGAATCTCAAATACACCGTCTGCGCTCTGGGCGCGGAATCGCCCTGCGCTTGAGGTGTAGCCGCAGCTGTACCGATAACAATGACGCACAACAATAATACAACAAATTTTCTCATAACTCTTTCCTCCTTGTGAAAGACTAACATAGTAAAAGAATATGGACAACGATCATTTATACAGCGCTTTGCAGAGGCCGCCTGCCGCGTAAAATCTGAATTACAAATACAAAGACAACAATCGCCAGGCCAATTCCGTCGCTTGTAAGGCCCGGGTCAATTAGAAAGAAAGAGGCAATTACACAAAGCGCGCGTTCCACCCAATTGCTTTTGGTCCAAAGCCAGCCTTCGGTACCGCTGGCAAGGATAAAGATGCCGATTGCGGCCCCTAATACGCTACGGATAACGATGAACGCGGTTGTTCCGGCAGGAGCGCATCCTATAAGCAGTACAGGGTTAAGCAGGAAGTAGAAGGGCAGAAGAAAACCGGCAAGGCCGACCCGGACAGCGAGCCAGCCTGAAACATTTTGGTTTGAATTGGCAATACCCGCCGCTACATAGGCTGAGATTGCCACCGGCGGAGTAATGTTGGAAAGTGACGCATAGATTAGACAGAACAGATGGGCCGGAATCAAAGAACAGCCCACCCTCACCATGACCGGAACCGCAACCGCGGTAACAATAACGTAAGCCGCAATCCCGGGAACCCCCATGCCGAGAATTGTGCTCATAATGGCGACCATGATGCCGGCCTTGAGGAGTTCCCCGGGGCCGACTACGCGCAGCATGAGAGTTCCAAATTTGAGCCCCAGTCCGGTCAGGGAAACCGTTCCCACAATTACGCCTATTATAACACAGCAGACTCCCACAGAGACCGCGCTTTTGGCGCCTTCTTCACAGGCAAGGATAATTTTTTTTAGTCCCATCCGTGTTTCCTTGCGAATCCAGGATGCGGCAATAGTTACAAATATTGAAATGACACAGGCAAAGAGCGCGGTAAAACCCATGCCCATAAAAACCAGGAGTGAAATCAATGGGGCAATAAGGTGTCCCTCTTTCTTCATAATCTCCTTCGCTTTGGGCAGGTTCTCTTTTGAAAGCCCCTTCAGGCCGGCGCGCCGGGCCTGGAAATGGACAGCCATAAGCATACCAAAATAAAAGAGGGCCGCCGGAATTATGGCTGCCATGAGAACAACCGAATAGGGTACTCCCACAAATTCAGCCATAAGAAAAGCTACAGCGCCCATAACCGGAGGACAGAATTGACCGCCGGTGGCGGCTGCCGCAATTACCGCTGCGGAGAAATTTTTGGAATAGCCTGCTTTTTTCATCATCGGAATTGCGATGCTTCCCGTAGTTGCAACGATGGCTGGAGCGGAACCGTTTATCATTCCCATTAAACCGCAGGCTATAACCCCGACTTTCGCGGGACCTCCCGCCGCTTTACCTACAAGGGATAGAGAAAGCTCGTTGATAAAGCGAGTAAAACCGCTGAGGCTTAAAAAAGCGCCAAAAAGACAGAAAACAAAAATATACGTGGTACTCACCCCAATACCCGTACCAAAGATTCCCTGGCTGCTCCAAAAGAGGTGGCCAATAAGCCTGTTAATCGAGACTCCGCCGTGTCCCAGGAGTCCGGGGACATATCTTCCCAAAAAATTATAAAGCAGAAAAATCAAAGCGAGCCAAACAAGACTGCCTGCGGCACGCAAGGCGGCGAAAAAGGTAAGTACGATTGCCAGCACACCTAACATATTTTCCATATTGGTAACGAAGCCGCCAGTTAAGGAAATGCGCCGGTAATTCAAAATAAAGTATCCAAATGCGAAAAGCGTCAAAGCTATCAGCGCCATATCAAAAATACCGGGTATCTTGCGCCTGCGGTTTTCTTTTTTATACGCGGGGTAGAGCATAAAACAATAAATCAGAAGAAACAATGCATGATAGGCCCTGAAAGTAACAGCTTCCATGGTGCCGATAGTATTGTAATACAACTGAAAAATGACCCATACCACCGAGAAAATCGTCAAGAACTTGGCAAAAACCCCTTTGTATTTACGTGTCCTGCTTTCCGTATCAACATCTTCCAATATAGCCTGAGCTTTGGCTGCGGCATCTGCCGCAGTTTCGGCCTCATTCTGTTCCGACAGGGACTGTCTACTGTCATTTTCAGCCATGTTATGCTCCTTCCTGATTTTTATACAATTTCGATATAGCTGCCGAGGTAACGGAATTCCTCGCACATATTTTCCAGTTCGCACATGAGCTGGCGAAATTGTTTTGAATATACCGATGCTTCCAGATCGAAATAAAACATGAACTCGAAATTCCGATCGGGAATCGGACGGCTTTCGAGCTTTACTATATTCACGCCGAGCGTATATATCTGACCCAGCACCTTGTAAAGCGAGCCAGGCTTGTGCGCGGTGGTCAGCATGATGCTGGTACGATCGGCTCCGGGATATATTTCGAGATTTTTAGAAATACAGATGAACCGCGTATAGTTATTGCCCATGTCCTGCACTGAGCTTTCCACGCATTTCAGGGCGTACAAGTCGCAGCAAGAGCGGGAGGCCAGCGCCGCAACGTCGTTTCGCTCCGATCCCGCCACCATTTTCGCGGCTTCGGCGGTATTGGCGACAGCGGTTATTTTCACGCTCTTGTCAAATCCCTTCAGGTACCCCGCGCACTGCTGGATCGCCTGCTCGTGAGAAAATATTTCGCGGATCTCATCTTTTTTTACGCCTGCCTTTGCGAGCAGGTTGTGATCGATTTTTAGCCGTACGCTCCGCACGATCTTAAAACTGTGACGCATCATGAGGTCGTATACCATGTTGACCGAACCGGCTGTGCTGTTTTCCAAAGGCAGTACCCCGTATTGGCACAAACCGTCCCGGATTGCCGAAAACACTCCGTCAAAGCTCGTGAAATACCTGATGTTCGGATCGGCAAACAGCCTGTCACAGGCGATCTGCGAATACGCGCCTTCCACGCCTTGACATGCGACAAGCGCGTGTTGAGGGAAAATCTGCTCCGTGTGTTCTACCGCCTCCGAGATAGTTTTATTTAAGTCGGATTGGGCGTTTATGATACTTATTTGATGCGCACGGCTAACTTCAAGCAGCGTTGTGTACAAAATACAAGCATAAGAACGAATCTCTTCCCCGGCCTTCTCGCCTATAATGGCCAGCTTTTCCCTCTCTCGTGACGCGTCCAGAGTGGGAAGGCCATGTTCCTTTTTGTACTGGGCGATTTGACCTGAGATGCCCATCCTCTCTTTAAACAGCGATAAAATCTCTTCGTCTATCTTGTCTATCTGCGCCCGGTAATCCTGTAAATCCATAATCATTCCCCTTTACTTCCCATGCTTTATTAAACCACAAGCCGTTGGTTCGGACAAGTTAAACACAGCCAATCCGCTTTCCCTCAGCCGCTTCCAAATTCTCTTTGCCCTGTCTTCGCCTGAGATTCGCTCCAGGGAAGCGTAAAACTCTCTTGCATCCATGCCCCTGCCTTTGGAAGCGGCTTCCAGCAGGGCGGCTATTTTTTCCGCTTCGGCCTCTCCGGCGGCAATTAGCTTCCTGTCGATCAGTCGCCACCGCCAAAATAGGGAAACGGGTTTTCTTCTTTGCTGCGGAATCGTGCCCAAAAATAAAACCCTGCCATTTTCAGGCTTTGCCACCCTGGCCTTGTCCCGAGTGCGGGCGTATTTGTCCAAAATGGAGGAGACAAGATTCGGCGGAACCGACGGGGCTTTTACCTTGAAAGAAAAAGCGGAACTAACGGGCATTTCTGTAACGCCTGCCATCCATGCGCCAAGCAGCGTTTCAAGGCCCTCGCCGTATTTATCGAACTTTTCCTCGCCCTCAAAAGAAAGATCGTTTAGCGCAAAGATTTTATCATTTTGGGCAAAGTCATCTTTTACCTTTAAGAGTGGATGAAGGCCGCGCTCTTTTTCGGCGTAGATTCGCGAGTGGCGGGTAAGGATGAACTTGTGCCAAAAAGCGGAGTCCAAAAGCCCCTGCTCAAAACACTGCCTTAGGGTTTCGGCGGAATTGATCAGCTCTTGTTCGTCCTCGTCCCAGTAACCGTAGATAAGGTAGGCGTGGGTTAAAATCCCGGCTTCCTTAAACGCGGCCAGAGCTTTTACGGCGCTTTCAAGATCGATGCCTTTGCCGAGCCGCTTAAAACCCATTTCGGTGGCGACCTCAAGGCCAGCCGATACCCCCAGGAACCCGCCCGCCGCCAGGATAGCCGCAACATCCGGATCATAGTTTTTCTCAAATCGGATGTTGCCCCAAAAGTTTAAAGGGACGCCGGCCTCGCGGTTTAACAATGCAAATTCCAAAAGCGATGAAACAGGCGCGGCTTCATCGCAAAAGTGAATTCCCCTGACGCCGGTTTTTTCCGCCTGGTTTTTTAAATGCGAAAAAAGGGCGGGCACGTCAACCGGGATAAAGTTTTTTATGTAATCCAGAGTAACGTCACAAAAGGCGCAGGAATGCCAATAACAGCCGTGGGCCAGGTAAGCCTTGAGCCAATGCCCATCAGACCAGAGCCTGTGCATGGGATTGGCGTCGTCAACCGGATAAAGATAGCGGCTAAAATCCACTTCCGAATAGTCGGGAAAAGTTGTCTTAACAAAGGAATTTTCCATAGCTTCATTTATTTCATTATTTTCCAGAATGGAAATAAGAGAGCTGTAGCCTTTGTCAAAAGAAATATAATCGAAGTATTCATTAAATTCCTTGGAATCTAAAAAACGCAATTCGGTGTTTACATACCCGCCGCCTGCTATAGTACGAACAGCTTTGCCAAAGCGTTTTTTCGCCGACTCGGCGCAGACAAGCGCTGCCTGAAGGCAGCCCGGAAAGGGAATGGTAACGCCAAGTAAAAAACTATCGTTTGCGTTGCCGGAACTTTCCAGTTTTTTCCATTCATCTTCGAGCAGGGGGCGGTAAAAGTTTTTCATGATGTAGCCGTCAAGGCTTTTTTGAACAGCGGAGAAAGAGCGAAAACAGGCATTCCCTGCTGCCCTGTAACGGATTAGGCTGAAATTTTCGTCCAGGGTGAAGGTGATAAAATCTGCCAGGTCAGCGAGAAGTTTCGTAGCGAGGATTCCGGCTTCGTTGACTGAAACCTCCCCGCCGCGTTCTGCGATGAACGCGTCTGTCCGCCTGCCGCCGGGAAGACAGCCGTTGGCAAGGGCCAGGAAATGTCCCCACTCGCGATCTTTCCGGCGCAGAAACGCAACCAGCCTGTCTATTGAAACGCACCACAGATCCCTTTCGGACAGAAACCCTTTTATTGAAATGTATTTTTCCGTTTCGCTTTTATAAGTGGATAAAAGCGCGGCATCGGTGAAAATTCGCTCAAGACCGGCGCGTGAAAAAATTCTTTCAAAAAGCCCGATGGAATGATCCAAAACCGTTACATGAAATCCCCTTTGCTCAAGAAAGCTTTTCAGGTAATAAGGGGCAGGATACGGACTGTTAAGCTGTACGAAAGGGGGCTGAATTAAGACAACCTTGTTTATTCGGTTTTCAGTCATTGCCTTTAACAAATTCTTTTTGCTGAAAAGAAAAGCAGTGTTTACCGGCGGAAAGAAACACTGCTGTCGAAGGCAGGGAGTTCCGGCATTTTACCCCGAACAGCATGCACGCATGGGGAAACGCCGGTTCCCAGGTAACTTTGTAATGTTTGCAACGCATGCAGTTAGGGGCTCTGCCGGGAATCTCTGACGATGGATCAGCTTTCATCTGTGTTTGACAGCATAGCTCCCTTTGGAGTATCCTTCAATATAGAAAACGATCATGAAAAAGCTAACCGGGATTCCAGCGTCAATGGGGATAGCGATCGGAAAAGCGTTTCTCTTTATGGAAAAGGATATCCCCGAGATCCCGCGCCGCGACATACGCAAGAACCAAATAGAAGGCGAACTCAAACGATATAAAACCGCATCCGCCGAAGCTGCGGAAGAAATACGGGCCCTTCATGACAGGGCGATCCGTGAGATGAGCAAGGAACACGCAGATATTTTCGCCGCTCAATTGATGATGATTGAGGACGTGGATTTTCAGGATCAGATTGAAAGCCGGATAAAAGAGACCCAGGAAAACATTGAATGGGTGGTTTACGATACTTCAAGGGCTATAATGCAGAAAATGCTCTCTTCGCCGGATTCAATGTTCAGGGAAAGAGCGGCCGATATTGAAGACGTTTCCCGCCGGGTTTTGGGCAGGCTGCTTTCAATAAAAAGAGTTTCCCTTGCCGGATTGGACAGCGACGTAATTTTGACAGCCCATGACCTTCTGCCGTCGGAAGTGCTTACGATGAATCGTGATCATGTCAAGGGAATTGTCATGGACATGGGAGGGGAGACTTCCCACACGGCAATCCTGGCCAGGGCTTTCAACATTCCCGCGGTGCTTGGCCTGTCGTCTGCCACAAAGGAGATCAGTAGCGGCGACACTCTTGTTTTGAACGCCGTTTCCGGCGAGGTCTTTATCAACCCTGAACAGAAAGAGCTTGAAAAATGGGAGCGGCTGAAGGCCAGGCAAAGCAAGAAACTGAATGAATCCCTAAAAACAAGCGAGTTGGCGGCGGAGACCAAAGACGGTCTCCATGTTGGACTAAAGGCAAATATCGGAATTCCCGAAGAAGCGGAGGCCCTGCACCGTTTCGGCGCGGAAGGCATAGGTTTATACAGATCCGAATTCCTTTTCCTTAACCCAGGTCAGGCCGCCGGGGAAGAGATGCAGCTCGATGCTTACAACCGTGTCCTTTTGGCTATGGGAAAACTGCCTGTAACCATCCGCACCGTTGACATAGGCGGCGACAAGGTATTGCCGGGTTTTTCCGATGTCTCGGAAAAAAATCCCCTCCTGGGCTGGCGGGCCATACGTTTTTCCCTTTCAATGCCCGAGTTTTTTAAAACTCAGCTCCGGGCCATACTGCGTTCCAGCGTAAACGGAAACGTGAAGATCATGTTCCCCTTGATTTCCGGGCTTGAGGAACTTGACGCGGCCCTCGCCCTGCTGGAAGAAGCCAAAAGCGAATGCCGAAAAAGGAAACAGGCTTTTTCCGACAACATCGAAGTTGGAACGATGATCGAAGTTCCTTCTGCGGCTATGATCGCGGATATTCTGGCAAGGAGATCTGATTTTTTTTCGATAGGGACCAACGACCTTGTCCAATACTCAATGGCCGTTGACCGGGGAAACGAAAAAGTAAGCTACCTGGCCCAGAGCGCCCATCCGGCTATACTCCGTCTTATAAAAACCACGATTGACGCGGCCCACAAGCGCGGTATCAAGGTCGCCATGTGCGGCGAAATGGCGGGCAACAGCGCGGTTACCGTTCTGCTTTTGGGGCTGGGCCTTGACGAGTTCAGCATGGCGGCTTCGTCCATTCCCCTTGTAAAGAGAATCATCCGCGAGGTGAACGCCAGCGAATGCAAGGAGCTTGCGGAAGAACTTTTGAAGGGCGTTTCCTTCATGGCGAATAACGCCCTACTTAAAGGGTGGATGGCCGAAAAGTTTCCCAAAGATTAGCGAAATATCCAATGAAAAAAAATTTACCGATCGTTGCCTTGGCAGGTCGTCCGAATGTTGGCAAATCAACCCTCTTTAATCGTCTTCTGCACAAAAGGCGGGCCATTACCGACCCTACGCCCGGCGTAACCAGGGACGCAGTTGCAATGGACACCGTTATACTGGAAAGGCGTCTTACGCTTGTAGATACCGGCGGCTTTAAGCTGGATCGCGAGCGCGATTCTTCCGCAGGGGAGCTTGAAAGGGTTGTTGTCGAGCGTACCCTTGAAGTTCTAAAAGAGGCCGACCTCATAGTCCTTATTTTTGAGGCGGGCGAGCTAACCCCTGAGGATGAGGAGTTCATCGGCCTTTTAAGGCCTTATCAGAATAAGTTAATCGCAGCGGTGAACAAGACCGAAGGCGGCAGGCGCGAAGCGGATGCTTGGAATCTGCTTTCTTACGGCTTTGAAAAAGTTTACATGATTTCCGCCGAACATGGCGATAACATTCGGGAGCTGGAAGAAGCCATCATTAGCTGCATTGATTTCAGTGAAGCGGAGGAAGCAACTCCCCTCGTAACGGAACAGGATGAGGCACCGATCCGAATTGCCCTTTTAGGCAAACCCAATACGGGGAAGTCCACCCTTTCAAACAGGCTTACATCATCTTCCGCTTCCATTGTCAGCGATATTCCCGGCACGACACGGGACGTGGTGGAAGGGGCGTTCATCTGGAAAAAACGGAACTTCCAGGTTCTGGACACTGCCGGTATCAGAAGGAAGGCAAATGTAAACAAAAGCATTGAGTACTATTCGGTGAACCGGGCCATAAAAACCATTGACGGCGCGGATATTGTTTTTCTTATTATAGACGCCAACGAAGGCCTGACGGATCAGGATAAAAAAATTGCGGCTTTGGTCCATGACAAGGGCAGGGGATTGATCATGGTTTTGAACAAGTGGGACACCATGCCTGCGATTAAGAACAGCTTCGAAGCCGTAAAGGACAGAATTCATTTTCTTTTCGCAAAGATGGAATACGCTCCGATAATCGCGCTGAGCGCCCTTAACGGAAGCGGAATAGACAGCCTTCTTGACACAAGCCTGAAAATGTACGCTCAGCTCACCAGGCAAATAAAAACCGCCGATCTTAACAACGCTCTTGAAAAATGGCTGGCCGAACACCCTACGCCATCCGGGCCGCAAACCAGGTTCAAGATCCGCTATGCTATACAGGCGGAGGCAAATCCGGTGAGGTTTGTTTTTTTTGCCTCGCGGCAAAACGCAGTAACCGAGGCTTACATTTCGTACTTGCGTAACCGTATCCGCAGAGACCTTGGTTTCTCGCTTGTCCCGGTGGCTGTCGAAATCCGGGCCTCGGCCAAGCCATCGGAGGGAGCAAAGAAAAAATCCGGCTCCCGAAAGAAGCGGTGATGTCATGGCTTCCTATAGCATCGGTGAACTGGAAAAGCTGCTCGGGGTGAAGAGCTACGTTATACGCTATTGGGAAAAGGAAATACCCCTGATTCAAAGTGAAAAAGGCACCTTCGGAAGGCGGGTATACAGGGATCGGGATATGCAGCTTTTTTCACGGCTTAAATACCTGTTGTATGAACGCCGTTTCACTATAGAAGGCGCAAGGGATCAGCTTTACCGGGAACTTGCCGGAGAACACCAGGATTTACGGGGCAGCATTTCTGCCCTTCGTTCAGAGCTTATGTCGCTGTTTTTTCTTGTGCATGATTCTAAAAAAGAAAAACAGGCGGAGAAAAATTCTTGACCCCCCCCTTTCCTCCCCTTTCGGAAGAAACCCGCAAAACCCTTGCTTCCATTCCGGCGCTTGTTGAAAAAGCCTTTCCCATACCGGCGCGTTTTCGCGCCGCCCTGCCGGCTGATGTGGCGGAACTTTTCCGCTTCCTCACTTATGAGAGAACAGAATGCGGGGCTTCTTACCTGGGTAGGCCCGCCCTTCTTTCGGCTTATCTCCGCTATTACCTGCCCTGGAACATCTACCGCCTCTGCCGTCTTTTCGCCGCCCTGCCCCTCGAGTTAAAGAGCAACGACGCTGTAAACGATTTGGGGGCAGGTCCCCTTACCCTGGCAGTTTCTTTATGGGTAAGCCGCCCTGATCTAAGGGACATTCCCCTGGAATTCCGCTGTCTGGACAAAACCGCCGTAGTTCTCGACGCCGGAAAAAAGCTTTTCGCCGCCCTTACCGCAAACGCCGTCTGCCCATGGACTGTAAGAACCATCCACGGAGAAATCCACGGCTTTGGCAGGCAGCGCGGCAAGGCGTTGTCCGTGGAAATCAGGGGAAAGCCTGCGGCCCTGAGCGCGGCGGTAAACGTCTACAACGAACTCTTCTGGGATTTTTCTCCAATGGACAAAGAGGGCCTGGGACGCTTTGCTTCCGGCCAGGCCAGGCTGCTTTCATCCTTAACAGAGAGTTCTGGTTCCGTTTTAGTTGTGGAACCTGGCATTCCACGTTCCGGGGAGTTCATCTCGTTGCTTCGTTCTTCCCTTATAAAAGAAAAGCGCCTTCCGCTTTCGCCCTGTCCCCACTCTGGGCCTTGCCCCATTCCAGGCGGCAGACCGGCATCAGGCCGCTTTCAGTCCAAAGCCAAGTGGTGCCATTTTGTCTTAATCACCGAAGACGCGCCTGAAGAATTGCATAAGCTTTCGGCGGCCCTAAAGCTCCCCAAGGAAAGGGCGGCGTTGAGCTTTATCCTGGCGGGAAAAGTCGTCGCGCAAAATCCGGCAAAGCACACGGAGCGCGCGAAAATTCGCATCATTTCGGATTGCTTTCCCCTTTCGGCAGACTCGCCGGGCGCAAAAGGCAGTAAGGACAAAACTTGGGGCCGTTACGGCTGTAGCGAACACGGCTTGGTGCTGGTAACAGGAAGCAGGAGAACGCTGGAAGGATCAACGCCGGGTGCGTTTGAAGAACTAGCTTTGGAAAGCGGGATGGTTGACGCGAAGAGTGGGGCTTGTATAGCCAGAAAATCCTGAGGAAGAAGATTTCAACAATGGCATGTTTCCCTTCTTCCGGAAGCTTCGGCAGTTCAAGTATATCTAAACATAATTTTCTCATTCATAAATAATCTTGATAGAATTTCAATCCCGAAAAAACTATAAATCAGGTTGGACAGCAACGTTAACAGTATCTGTAAAAATGTATAATTCCGGTTAAAAATACCTGAGAATATTTGTATGGTACTGTAGAAGGGAATAAAACAGTAATACCATTCTTCCAGACCTCTATTGTTGTAAACAGCGCCTAAAAGGCTCATTGTCATTAGTACCATAATTATTGGGGCAAGAAACATCTGTGCCTCTCGAACTGTCTTGGCACAAATTGAAACAAGAGCAACTGTAACTACAATAAGGTAAGCCACTGAGAATACGATAAGAAGTAAAGAACCATAATCTGACAGGTTGTAAAGATTCAGATTTATTGCCAATTTTTGAGGTTGACTATGAAAGATAGCAGATTGGACATCCAAACTATTTATAAGCCGGGGTAAGGATAGTATAACACCCAAAGTACCCGATATGCCGCATAAAACCGTTTCTATTCCCAAGCCCAGAATTTTACCAGCGGCCAATTCTCTTCTGCTGATAGGTACAATAAGCATTGCCGCAAAGGTTCCCTTCTCCTTTTCGCCAGTTATTGCTCCTATTGTAACGGCCATAGCGCCATAAAACATGAACATCATAAGAAACATTGGAAGAATCATAGATAAAAAGTATCCAGCCTTATCTTTACTCTCAGCTAAATCACCGCCGCCAGATTTGTTGACAATAAATTTCTTTGCCATGCTCGATTCCCATGCGCTGAGAATTGCCATGAGCTTGCCATATTGTTCTGTAAAACCTTTAGTCAATGAATTATAGTATAGCTGTATCTCTGGAGCATTCTCGCCGGAACGAACATCGTATACTGATATTTGTCTTTCAAAGTCAGGAGGAAAAATCAAAAGAAAAGCTTTGCTTTCGCTGGCTATAGCCTTTTTTAGAGATTCTTCCTCGACCTCCAAAACAGGAATCAAGTTCATATCCCCATATTCCAAAACAGACTGAACTACAGGTGTAGGATTTACCACGTACACAAGAAATTGTGTTGTTGTTTTTGTAAGAAGACTCAGGGCTTGTGGAATCACAATGGCATAGAAAAAAAAAAGCACTACCCCTGGAAAGAATAAAGCGTTTACAACCATGCGCCAGTCACCAAAGAAACGATCCAGCTCTTTTTTTGCAAGAAGCATATAACTGTTTTTCAATGGGATAATTCCAGGTTTTTATAAATTTGAGGTTTGTCATAAAGAGAGAAAAAGAAATTTTCCAAAGTTGTTTTTTTCATTATTTGAGAAACAGGACTGGTAAAGACCATTTGTCCATCAATGATAATCCCTACACGATCACAAATCTTTTCCACCAAGCTGAAAATATGGGTGGAAACGATAATCGTCTTTCCCTGTCTTTTCATTTCCAGAAGGAAATCTACCACCAGTCGAGAAGTTATAATATCTAACCCATTTGTAGGTTCGTCAAAAATAATAACCATGGGGTTATGGGCAATGGAAAGAGCCAAAGAAACTTTTTGCTTCATGCCATTAGAGAGCGTTGCAATCCTTTCCTGAGCGAAGTGGTTAATTCCAAAATAATCAAATAGCTGTCTTTTCCGTTTGTTTGTACTGTTTTTTGGCACACCTCTGATGGATAAGAAAAAATCAAAAAGATAATCAGGCGTAAAAAAATTCTTCCAGCTTTAAATCTTCTGAGAGGAAACCAATTATTCGCCGAACCTCCAAAGTTTGATCGCGAACACTGATATCGTTTACCAAAACATCGCCACAGTCGCTTTTTATTAGACCAGCGATAATCCGCATTGCTGTTGTTTTACCTGCTCCATTGGGCCCAAGAATGCCATATATTTCCCCTTCTTTAACAGAAAAGGAAAGGCCATTTAACGCTGTTGTAGTCTTTAGGGCATTTTTACCTAATCTCATTTCTTTCTTCTTTCGGGGAAAGGTTTTAACAAGCGAAAATGCTTTCAGAATTTCTTGCATGTAAGTTTTGAGAAAAGTATAAAAGCCACCTCGCTTAGCAAAACGAAATGGCTTCTTCGCCGCTCTACTCTACAAAAGAAACAACCCAATGAGTGCCACTATACCAAGAGCAGCAAGTAATCCTAAAATAACATATCCAATAAAACTGCCAGGATTCATATCATCATCCTCCAAAAAATTGTTAAGCCATCCCATACGGGCTGGTTATGCAAAAAGCCTTAACAGCGGGTTTTTAACATCAGTAAAAAAGCTGCTTTGGTATTGGTTTTTTGCATTTTATTACGTTTATATGCGTAACAAAAAGAGAATACAATGTAAATTAACGTAATATCAAGTTAAAAATATGCTTTTTTAAGTAAAAATAAAAAATGGCATTTAAGGAAAATCTGAAGTCAGAATTGAATTATTCAGGGCTGCTTGTAAAGGAGCTTGCAGTTCTTTCCGGTGTTAACAAACGTACTATCGATAATTATCTCAATAACCATAATTGTATTCCTTCTGCTGAAGCCGCAGTACGCATTGCCGGGGTATTGGGGGTAACAGTTGAATATCTTGTCACAGGCCCTCAGCAGCATGAGCAGAATGATTCTCCGCTCCTACCTGATCCACAACTTGTTCTTAAAAATATAAAGGAGTTAAACAACCGTGATCGAACAATTGTACTTAATCTTATAAATTCGCTTAAAAAAATGGAAGATTCCGAGAAAAATTGTAGGATCAGTAAAACTAATAAAAAAAATACTTGAGTGCATAAATATTGTTAATGCTTCTCAATTATGTTTAGTTTAAATGAGGCAGGTTAGGTTTTTCTAATTTAACCCAAAAAGCATCCCCTTGACTAAACCTGGTTTAATGACTTAGTTAAGGGAAAGATTCATCAACAGGCGGCAACTATAAATTGAAACCTTCCATAACCCCCTACAATGCCAATTCTCCCATGAAACCCTGGCCTTCCCTGGCAGATAAGGCGTTTAGCCTGAATTTCTCATCCGGCCAGACCATCTTTTACTACGA
>Ga0268262_10002364_pt1 | contig 21884 bp, 13 predicted proteins | sample TergutNc150P3_FD_190354 | JGI IMG/M metagenome (GOLD analysis project Ga0268262, IMG submission 190354) | Nasutitermes corniger P3 segment gut microbial community from laboratory colony in Florida, USA - Nc150 P3 (SPAdes) (version 2) | ecosystem: Host-associated > Arthropoda: Insects >... | reverse complement strand
TTAAAGCGGTACGTGAGCTGGGTTCAGAACGTCGCGAGACAGTTCGGTCCCTATCTGCCATGGGCGTTGGATGGTTGAGAGGAGCTGTTTTTAGTACGAGAGGACCGAAATGGACGAACCTCTGGTATACCGGTTGTCCCGCCAGGGGCAAGCGCCGGGTAGCTACGTTCGGAAGGGATAACCGCTGAAGGCATCTAAGCGGGAAGCCCGCCTCGAGATAAACCATCCCTGGGGGTATAACCCCCCTAAAGGTACCAGGAAGACTACCTGGTCGATAGGTTGGAGGTCTAAGCATGGTAACATGTTCAGCCGACCAATACTAATCTGCCGTGAGGCTTGACCATATTATTGTTCCATAACTGACAGTTACACGAATGTACGCTTGAAAAGTTTAGTTGGGGGCCTGTCCGAGGCCGAAAAACGCCTTGGCGGGCAAGGCGCTTTTCGCCTCGGACACCCCGCGGGTAATTTATTCAGCGTACATTAGCGGATACGGTCAGTTTTGGAATGTACGGGGTATTTGTGTTAAGAGCATTTATTCCCTTGCTAGTAAGCGATAATCACTGTATTAAAGCTTATTGGATAAGTTTCAAAAATGTATGCTGAGCGTAATACTTGAGGGGTGTCGGCGGCAAAAGTGCCGGTTCCGCCCGGCGCTTTTGCCGCCGACAGGCCCCCAAGTAAACGTAACAAGCATACATTTTTGAGAATATGTGATATTGTGTTTATTGCCTGGTGATTATTGCGGAGGTGTTACACCCGTTCCCTTTCCGAACACGGAAGTTAAGCCCTCTCGCGCCGATGATACTGCGTCTCTAAGTCGCGGGAAAGTAGGTAGTCGCCGGGCTTTTTTTATTCTTTTACACCCGTTCCCCGCCAAATGATTGCACGCGTAAGCGTGTGGATGATTAAACGCAGCACGGCGTAGCGCCAAAAACAGACTTTTTTTGCTGTTTTTACTGAAAAAATACATAAAAAACGATGTATTTATTTGCAAATCAAGTTTTATTTTCTTAAAATTATGTTAGGGGGGGTATTGTTATAGGAGAAGAATAATGAAACGGCTCTTTTTTGGCCTTATTTACGCAACACTAATAATAATACCCGTAATGGCGCAATCAAGACTTGGTGATTACACTATGCGTGGAGTAGCCAGTCAGGTAATGACTAATGAAGGGCTTGTAGGAGCTCATCCAAGTCTTCCTCTTAATTCTAAAGCAAAAATAACAAACCCTCAAAATGGTAAGGAAATTGAAATAACAATTGTTGGCCGTATTGAGCCGTCTCTAAGCCGTATTTTAGATCTTTCTCTCGCGGCATTTCAAGCATTGGGGTTGAGTCCGGGTGGAAATATTATCCTTACTGTTAGCGCTCCGTCACCTGTCGCGCGGCAAACGCCAAAGCAGGAAGAGCAGATTGTTGATCTTGTAAGACCAAGTCAGGTGGTCGTACAGGAAGAAAAACAACCGGAAGTAATCGTTCAGGCGAGTACCGGCAGTAAATCTCAAAATGAAGATGTACGGACTTCCGCGCCGGGATCTTCAGTAGAGCAAAATCCGTTGTATAATTTTGCCGCTATTTTAGGAGATAAAGATAATAACCCAACAGAATTCCTTGCATGGCTTTTAGCTATGACTTATGACGCTAGAGAGGCCAGAGAAGTTCGTGAAGAGCGAGAAGCCAGAGAAGCAAGGGAGAGTAGAGAAGTAAGAGAAGCGCGTGAGGCAAGAGAAGCCCGTGAAGCCAGAGAGGCGAGGGAGGCCAGAGAAGCTCGCGAAGCCAGAGAGGCGCGTGAAACAAGAGAAGCCCGCGAAGCCAGGGAATCCCGTGAAACAAGAGAGGTCCGTGAAGCCAGAGAAGCCCGAGAGGCGAGAGAAGCGCGGGAAGCGAGAGAAGCACGGGACGTAAGAGAAATACGGGAGGCTGCTATACCTCCTGTGAATAGCAGGACTCAGCCTGCCGTTAATCAGCCAAGTGACCCGCCGCCGCGTAAATCTGTATTGAATAGCCTGTCTGAAACATCAGGTTTACAGTCTGTTGGTTCTGAATTCAGGGTTTCATCAAATCAATCGCAGTCTGTTCAAAATAATCAGCCTGTTGGTAATACCTCTCCTTCATCCGTTAAGCCCTCCTCTGCAGAACCGGAGGTACAGATAATTCCTGGTCTTCCTGATGTAAATTCCGGTAAAACATACCGTTTACAGGTAGGCGCTTTTTCGAGTGTAGAAGCCGCGTTCAAGACGGCGGTGCTTGTAGACGCGTCAGGTTTTAAGGTTGAGCAGGAAATTTCAGGTTCATTTATCCGGGTTTTAGCTGTTGATATTACCGCCGCCGATGTTTATACCGCGTCAATAAAGCTTGGTTCTCTTGGTTTTCCGCAAATTTGGGTCAGAGAGTAATTCTATGCTTGTAAAGACTGTTTTATAGTGATACACTGATTTAATAAGGGGGACTTAATGGCCAGTCAATTAGTTACATTCCAGCTTGGGGAAGAACTCTACGGCATTAATATAATGGATGTTAAAGAGATTGTCCGTGTGCAGACAATCCGGGCAATTCCCAACGCGCCTATATACGTAGAAGGAATATTTAATCTCAGAAGTGAAATAATTCCTATTATTAACCTTCACAAGCGGTTCCATATCAAAAAGCTGGTTACTTCTGAAGAAGATGAATTGTTATCAGGGTTTATTATCCTTGACATAGACGGGATGAAACTTGGAATTATCATTGACCGTATTTCACGTGTAGTAACAATTGAAAAAGAAGATATTCAACCGCCGCCGCAAATGTTTTCCGGCATTGGCGCCGAATATATTCAAGGAGTTGTTCGCCAGGAAAACGGTTATTTGATCATTCTTGATATAAGGGATCTCTTCAATCCAAAAGAACTGCAAAAGATTGCCGAACTGCGAAAGTAGGCGTCATTATTTGTTTCAAATTATCGGGGTTTGGAACAGTAACTTAAAATTTCGGGTAACGCATGAAAATTGAAGTTTATTCTCCCACTATCAGACGTAAGGAGATGGACGCGGTATTGACCGCGATGGTGGAAGAAAAAATCGGGCCCGGTGACAGAAACAGGCTGTTAATTCAAACGGCAAAAGAACGGCTTGATTTTGATTTCGCCCTTGCTTTGCGCAGTCCCGCTGTCGCACTGTATTTGGCGCTGAAGTCCCTGAATGTTAATCCGGGACAGGCAGTGATTATTTCCGCCCTTTCGCCTGTTTTTTATCTGCAGGTAATCAGTGATTTGCAGCTAACGCCTCTGTATTGTGATGTTACGTTTGATAACCCGTGCGTGAACCGTGAAATAATTGAAAATATTTTGGCCAAAAAACCTGAAAATCTTGAGGTTTGCGCCGTTGTTTTACACCATACTTTAGGTTTTATTCCGGATGCCGCTTCTGTCGCGGAGTTGGGAATTCCCGTGATTGAGGATATTTCTCAAAGTTATGGTTACTGGATAAAAACTGACGAAAAAAACGAACATGAGAATAAATCAACGGTTGAGGATACAAAAAACAACAGTCCTTTAATTCATGGTATTTTCTGTATTCTGGGGCTTGAAGAAAGGGATATGCTTACGTCAGGCGGAGGAGCTCTTCTTTTTTCTATGAACAGGCGGGACAGCGCCGCTCTGCGGAATTTTTCGGGGATTGCGGATGAATATTGCCTTCCTGATATTAACGCCGCGTTAGCTGTTGTTCAGTTCAAGGAAGTTCAGCGTAATATAGAAAAAAGAAGCGAAATTTCGCGTGTTTATGTTCAGGCAAGCCTTAGAACAAGGCATAAACGTTTTATTCAGATTGTAAAAAATACAGATAACTATTATTCATTTTCACTTATTCTTGAAACCGGACTTAAAGATGTAATTGCTTACGCCAAAAAAAAAGAAATTTTGCTGGAAAACGCGTTTGAAAAAACCATTGCGGGCGCAGGGCTTTGTGATAATTGCCCTGTCAGTAATTCTCTGGCTCTGCGGACTGTTCTTTTTCCCATGTATCCCAGGCTTCGTTCACAGGATGTTGAACATGTATCGCGCCTCATTATGACTCTTCCGTAAAAGGACGATAAAATGGGAAAAAGCGCCTGCTTATTTGTAAATCATCCGAAAAAAAACGCGGCTGCGTGCGCTGACATGATTCAGGCTGAACTTAAAAAACGCGGAATTAAAACGGAAGTTTTCCCTGTTGAAGGAAAACCTGAAAAGCCGCAATCCGGAAATTGGGATATTGCTTTTTCGCTTGGAGGCGACGGGACAGTGCTGTATACCGCCCGCTGTCTTGCTTCCATGGGAGTGCCGATTTTGCCTGTAAATCTTGGATCATTGGGTTTTATCGCGGGAGTAAACATTGACGGCTGGCTTGATGTTTACAACAAATGGGAAAAAGGCGAAATATCACTGTCCCGCCGGTGTATGCTGGAAATTTCCGTAGAGCGTAATTTCAAATCAGTTTATAAATGTAATTGCCTTAATGATATTGTTATTTCCGCAAGCGGAATTGCCAAATTAATTAATCTTGATGTGCATGTTAGTTCAAGTACCGGCGCTGCCGCTCTTGGTTCATACCGGTGCGACGGACTTATAGTTTCAACTCCGACCGGATCGACAGCGTATTCAATGGCCGCGGGAGGACCGATTTTGGAGCCTGAAATGGAAGCGATGATACTTAACCCGATTTGTCCGTTTACGCTTTCAAGCAGACCGTTTGTGCTGCCGTCTCGGCAAACGCTTTCTATAGCAGTGTCGAATTCCAAAAAAATGGGAGTTCTCCTTACTATTGACGGGCAGGATACTTTTGTACTTGAACTCTCCGATAAAATATTTATTAGCCAGGCGAAGGAACATGCGCTGTTGATTTATTCCGACAGGCATACATATTATTCCGCGTTACAAAACAAGTTATTCCACGGAGGCGATATTATTAACAGTTCCGGTACGGGCAACAGCGCAACGGCAAGCGGCGTGAAAAACGAAGGAAATGCCAATGCTTGAAGAGCTTTCTATCAGGAATTACGCTTTAATTGATTCTGTTACTCTGTCTTTCCGTCCCGGTTTCAATGTTTTGTCAGGCGAGACAGGCGCCGGAAAATCAATCATTGTAGGCTCTTTAAGTTTTCTTATGGGAGCCAAAGCGGAACCTGATGTCATACGTTCAGGGTGTGATGAAGCGGGTGTATCGGCTGTTATATCAATAAGCAAAAACAACAATGAAATTACGGAATGGCTTACAAACCGCGATATTGAATGTGATGAAGAAACCGTAATTGTCCGGAGGAACATAAAAGTAACGGGACGTTCTTCAATATATATTCAGAATATTCCCGTGACAAAACAGGATTTGGAAGAGTTCATGGGTCTGTTATTCGATCTTCACGGGCAGCATAACCATGAATCCCTGCTTCACAGGGAAAACCACAGGCGTTATCTGGACAGGTTTGCCGGAATTGAAAACGAAGTTAAGGCCTTTTCCGGAACATTCGTAGAATTAACGGAAAAACGCAAAACTCTGGAAGCGTCGTTAAAGAGCGACCGTGAAAGGGAAGAAAGGCTTGAGCTTTTAAGTTATGCGGTTGATGAAATAACAAAGGCAAACATTCATTCAGGTGAGATTCGCGAACTGGAAAATGAGGCGCAGAAACTTTCTGATTTTGAGAAACTGGCGACTTACATTCATACCGCGGCAAGCAGTATTTTTGACGGAGATCAAACGGTTTTAAGCCTTGCGCGCCGCGCGAAAAACGCCATTGACAGCGCTTCTTCCGTGGATTCATCGTTAGGTGAGATAAACAGAAGGTTTGAGAATTTGTACTATGAAGCGGAGGATATCGCGGGTGAATTCCGCTCATACAGGGATAATTTGGCTTTTGATCCTCAGCGGCTGGAAGAAGTAAACGAACGGCTTGCGTTGTTAGGCAAACTAAAGAAAAAGTACGCCAAAAACGCGGAAATACAGGGCAGTGAAGAAGAAGCAATTCTTTCCTACAAAACTCAGGCGGAAGCGGAAATGGAAGCTCTTTCCGGCGCGGAAGAGAACAGGGAAAAATTAAAAGCGCAGATTGCCGTAATTGAAAAAGACATTGTCTCGAAAGCTTCAGTTTTGCGGCAAAAGAGGACAGCCGCGGCGTTAATACTTGGTAAATTGATTACAGGCATACTCAGAAATCTTGGGATGCAGAACGCCAATTTTGAGGTAAATGTTCTTCCAAGACAACAGGACGGTCAAGTGTCATTCGGCCCATGGGGAACGGAAAATGTAGATTTCCTCATTTCCGCCAATAAAGGCGAACCGCTTAAGGACCTCGCGAAGATTGCCTCGGGCGGTGAGCTTTCCAGGGTTATGCTGGCTATAAAAACAGCGCTTTTATCTGAAGCGCATGGGGAAACTCAAGGTGTTGAGACGCTTGTTTTTGACGAGATAGATACGGGTATTGGGGGTGAAGTTGCCGTCAAAGTTGGCGAATATTTAGCGCAAATCGGTAAAATTTTACAAATTTTTTGCGTTACACATCTAGCGAGTATCGCTGTAAGAGCCGATAATCATTTTAAGGTGGAAAAAAAAACGGAAGGCGGTAGAACCTATACAGGTATCGGGCCATTGAGCGCCGACGGTCGCCGAAAAGAAATTGCAAGAATGCTCGCCGGAGACGCGGGAGAAGCCGCGCTTGCCCATGCTGATGACCTGATATCAAAATACGGGAAACGGAGCGGCTAATGGCGAAAATTACCGATACTGAGAGAAACGCGTATCATGAGAAAGTAAGCACCTATGTGTCAATGACCAAGGCGTTGTTAAAGACCGAAAAAGATCTCCTGCTGGAATCCAGGCATAATACCCCCGATGCCCCTCTTAAAAAAATTACCCTTGTGGATGAAATGATAAATCTGGCTTCAAACTATATGGCGGTAAACGGAATTTCGCAGGCTGTCCTAAAAGTAAAAAATGAAGCGTCTCTTGACGATGCCAGAAAATCGCTTTACAAGGCTGTTATGTACCTTGAAGAGGCAGTCAGTAACTATATTGACGCTCCGTTTTCCGATTATGAGGAAAAACTGACAGCTATAGAAACTTTTGATGAGAACCAGCGTTATCAGCTTGTAAGGAAATTCGGACTGGCGATAGATATGATTGAACACGCGTACGGAGATAATTCCAAATGGAGATGGACATTTGTCGAACTGGAAGGCCGTTATGCTACAGTAACCAAAAATCTTCTGGATCTTCGTAATGTTATTGTTAACTCAAGCCCTCAATCCCCGTATTATGATTCTACTGTTTATCATCTTAGGCTTGTAAAAAAACTTTTGACACAGGCCGCGGATCGTTACCGTGAGAAATATGAGCTCTCTACAAGTCAGATGCAGGATTTTAAAATAGGGATTAATTTTCTGGGCGCTTTAAGGCGCATACACATTGTTCTTGCCGAAAGCGAAGACGCTGAAACAATAAAGAAAAAATACGCTATTTGGAAAGCAAAACTGGAGACGGATATAAAAAAGCAGGAAGAAGCAAAAAAAAGATTAGGATAAGAAATTACCCTCCCAAGGCCGCTGTTTCCGGGACTTGTTGATTTTGGCAAATTTACACATTAAAATTATAATATAGATGGTAAAAAGACCTGTATTCTTATTATTTATACTCATTTTGATAATACCTGCCTGCCTTTCCGCTCAGGACGGTTTTTTACCGGCTGTTACTCAGATAAAAGTTGAATCCAGAAATAAACTTTTAAGGCTTACATGGATAGATGCCCCTGACGCGCGCGGGCCTGTTTATATTTTCAGGTCTGCCCGTCCTTTCGGCGGTTCCGTTCCGGCAAATATAAGGCCTGTAGTTGTGAGGTACGGAACGCAATACTATATTGACGACACTGACGGTATGGAAAATATCTATTATTTTATCGCGGCTAGTGATGTGTCGGGACGGCGTTACGATATTATTATTCCGCAGGTAAACAGTATCATTGTTAACATTGTTTCTCCCGGCGAGCCTATTTATGTTTCTCCTTCCGTGACTGAAGAATGGAATACGGTAGGTATCTTTAATTTAAGGGCAAGAAATGACGGAGAGAGGGTGATTATCACTTTCAACACGACTGACCCTAAAAAAAGAGCGGTTCTTTACAGAAGTACGGAGCCTGTAATGAAAAGTGATGATTTGCTTGGCGCGGTCGTAGTGCGCTCCGGCATTCGCTCTCCGTTTACGGATATGCCGGCTTCGGAAACTGCCTGGTATTATACAGTTATTTTTGAAGATGAAATTTCAAGCGGTAATATCAATATAATGCCGGGAATAAACTCGACAACTTCCGCCGTTTTTGCCTATGGAGAAGAGACGGCATACAGTTTTTTGCGCCCGGTACCTCTGCCGATTTTGACATTAAACGGTTTTAACACAGGTGTCTTCCTGCCGGAAACTTCGCGTAAGCTTCCCATGAGTAATGACGCCATAGATATAGCCGGAAGCGTCCGCCCGTTGCAAAAAGAACCCTTAGAGCTGAAAAGCCCACGTGTTTTTGCGGTTGATCTGGAAATTCCGGAAGGCGGCGAGGAATCGGCGCTTGTTCAAATTTTAAAAGAAAGTTTTGAAAAGTTTGAATGGGAAAACGCCCGAATTAATTTACAGCATTATTTGTCTTTCCCAAGATCAAGAGACGTGCAAACGCGCGCTCACTTTTATCTTGCTCAAACTTTATACTATACCGGAAGATACAATGAAGCGTTAATGGAATTTTTATCCTTTAGGTCCGTTAATCCTGTTGAAGCTAACAGTTGGATTGACGCGGTGCTAAGCGCGATGGTTAATTAGGATACCTCAAAGCTCGTAATAAAGTTCGCAGTTCAGGATTTGCCGCGGATTCAGGGGCAGGTCTTGCCGGTTTTTCCGTTTGAAGAATAACTTCGTCTCCCGGTTCTATACGGTCAAAGAAACCGTTCCTTTCCAGAGCGCCAATCGCTATTTCTTCATCTACATTGCTAATGGTAAGTTTTCCTACAAGTTCATCGGGACTGTAAACAAGCGCTATACCTTCGTTGGCGATTTGAGGCCGTCCCTTTTTCACTACGTCGTAAACCGCGCCTGCCTGAACTCCGTCAGCTTTTCCTTTGTTAATCAAAACTTGAGCCTGCTTTCTTATCAGTAATCTGCCTCTTAACGGCAATGCGCCAGAAAGCTGGTCTGTTATTCCTTTTGACGCGCTTCTTAATCTGTCGGTTCCGGTTCTGTAAGCGTTAAATGTTCCGGCGGGAGAGCCTGTTCTGCCGACGAACAGTTCCCCCTTTATGGAAATGTCGCGCTCGTTTTCCGTAACGGAAACAAGCATAAAATAATCGGCGCCCGCTTCTCTTGCCTGTCTGAAAGCCTGTGAAAAAGAAGCCTGACGCATATCCAGGTTCATCGGCATTATGTTGCGATCATGTACCAAAAGCTCCCTTATGACAGACGCCGCCACATAACCTGCGTCAGCGTGATAAAAACTGGACTGACCTGCAAGTGAAAATACAGCGACCTTCCAGTGGCGTTCCGCAAGTTCAACAGGATTTACCTGCCATTGCCTGAACAGCGCCTGTGAAAGCAGAGCGCCGTAAGTTTCTACCGCGTCGTTCAAAGGTTGGTCATTCATGCCGTTATCCTGAAGGAAGCGAAGTTCCTCAAGATAACGGGCAGGGTAGCCCTGTAGCCGCAGGAGTTCTGCGTATTCGCGTCTGTCCTGCGCAAAAGGATTTAGCCTTAAACCGCGGCGGTATTCAAATAACGCCTGCTCAATCATATTTCGTTGATGAAAATTCCTTGCCTTATTGAAGTGCCATAACGCCCATCTTGCGCGGCGCGGATCTTCCAGCGCGGAAGAAGCAATAAGAACTTGTTCCAGAACGGCGCGGACAAATTCATCTTCTTCATTAATTGTTATCGCCGTAGAAAGAACTGTTATTGCGTCTGTCCGGCGGTCCATTCTTATATATGACAATCCTTTTAAATACCACGCGCCTATGTCTTCCCTGTTATTGGCAATAATTATATCGCAAAAACGCGCCGCTTCTTCATATTGCGAGTTACGGTAACGAAGGGTAGCCATAAGTGATTGAGAAGGCACATGATCCGGTTTATAATAAAGCGCTCTGTCGGCATACCGGATTGCGTCCTGAAGTTTATTGTTCTGCGCGTATATATAAGCCGCGAAATAAAAAACACGGTAATCGTCAGGGTGCTGACTTAAAGCGCTGTTAATGTATGTAAGAGCGGTTTCACCGTCTCCCATGGAAAGCGTAACGAGCGCGAGAGATACAAGCAGCCTGCGGTCGTCAGGATAACGGCGTACCGCTTCGCGGTAACGCATCATTGCCTCGGACGGTCTGTTTCTGGCGATGTCAAGTTCTCCTGCCGCGAACAACGCTTCTCTGTTGTATGGTTCTTTCGCCAGGATTTCAGACACAAGCGCAGACGCGGAATCAAGCTGGCCAAGCGCTATAAGGGTAAATACCTCCAGATTTGCAACGGACATATTGGTACGCGCAAGCTGCTTTGCTTTTCTTGCCCAGTTAAGCGCCTCGTCAAATTCAGCCAGTTCATAATAACACTCGGCAAGAGCGGCTGTTCCTTCCGCGTGGGCGGGATTAAGCCTTAAACATTCAAGGAAGGATTCTACAGCGGAATACCAGTTTTCATCCGCCATGTAGAACTTGCCGCGCTCATAATAAGTTGCCGCTGATGGTTGTGATTGGGACGCGATATTGCCGGGAAAAAATGTTAATACACACAGGAGAATAATTATGAATTTGAAATATGACAATGTCCCCTCCCCATTAAGAAACCAATAATCCTATCCTTCCGTAACAATCTTGATGGAATTTATTTTATGTCCGTCCATTTCCTGAATAATAAAATTATAATTTTTATACTCTATTTTTTCGTTTTTAACAGGTATTTTCCCGAAAAGATCAAAAACAAAACCGCCCAATGTATCAAAGTCATCAACAGGCAGAGCTATGTTTGTTTCTTCCGCCAGAAATTTTAAGTTTACCCTCGCATCGCAAAGCCAAACGCCTTCGCCAAGTGTAACCACATCTTCGGTTTCATGATCAAATTCGTCCTGAATATCGCCGATTATTTCTTCAATTATGTCTTCCATAGAGACAATGCCTGATACTCCGCCGTATTCGTCCACAACAACCGCTATGTGTACTTTCTTCCGGCGTAATTCGCGTAAAAGATCGTCTATATGTTTTGTAACAGGAACAAAAATAGGTTTTCTTGCAAGCTCATTTATATTTATGGGCTTGTTGTTTACTAGCGCTTTTAATACATCTTTTACGTGCAGGATGCCGGTTACATTATCTATAGTATCCAGATATACGGGAAAACGAGAGTGTCCGCTTTCGCAGATACACGCCAGAAGTTCTTCTCTTGACGCTGAAGCGGAAAGAAAGACAGTGTCTGTTCTGGGAACCATCACTTCCTTTACGGTTGTACCGGACAATTCCACAATACCCCGAATCATCTGCTGTTGTTCTTCTTCAAGTTCCTTAATCGCGCGTGTATTTAGTTGAAAAGGGGTTTTCACCTTTTTCCTCCGTTTTCATTTTTCAGGGAGATTATTCGTTTGTCTTCCAGCTTTTTCAATATTTCCTCCTGTAAGACAAGCATAGGCTCGTTTTTTTCGTTAGTTTCATGATTTTTTCCGTCCAAATGAAGAATACCATGAATTAATAGTCTTCGTAACTCCTCATCTTCGCTTGTCTTAAAATATTCAGCGTTTTCGCGCAAGGTATCAAGAGAAATTACAATATCTCCGGGCAGGTAAACGGTTTTATCGCCTTCCTGTACTGTTTCACCCAGGTTAAATGAAAGTATATCAGTGGGTTCGTTTTTATTCCTGTATTGGGCGTTCAATTTTGTTATTGTCTTGTCACCGCAAAGAAAAATCGAAAGTTCCCAGTTTTCACGCTTTATTTCTTCCAGAATATTTACGGCAAAGCGGCACATATCGCCGCTCCATGGGGGCAGAGGATATTCTTCAGCATTGACCTCTACTCTGTTCATCAGGTTTCGTCTTTCTGTTTTGGATATTCAATTCTTGAATGATAATAACCCGCAAGAACCCTTACAAAAGCTTTTTTTATTATTTCAAGGTCGCGGAATGACAATTCCGATTCCGAGAGCTGCCCGTGATCTACCTTTGCTTCGAAGAGTTGTTGAATAAATTTGTCTATTTTTCCGGCTGTCGGTTTATTCAATGTACGAACTGCGGCTTCGGTTATATCGGCAAGCATTACAACGGCAGATTCCCTGGAACGCGGAGGATTACCGGGATAGGAAAAATCTTCTTTGTTAACAACTTCTTCCTGTTCCTGCGCCTTGTTGTAAAACCATGTAATAAGCGAGTTGCCGTGGTGTTCGGAAATAATCGCGATTACGTCTCTTGGAAGACCAAGACTGTACGCTTTTTCTACGCCGAGTTTTACATGACTGCGGATAATCGTTGCGGAAAGGCGGGGGTTTAAATCATCATGTCTGTTATGATCCGCCTGGTTTTCTATATAATAGTCGGGATTTTCTATTTTACCGATATCATGATAATAAGCGCCGACACGGGCAAGCATTGCATTGGCGCCGATATCCTGACACGCCTGTTCCGCAAGATTTGCGACCATAAGCGAATGACTGTATGTTCCGGGAGCGGCAGTAAAAAGTTTTTTGAGAATAGGCGCGTTAAGGTCTGACAATTCCAGGAGTCTGAAAGAAGTGACCGCGTTCAACGCGTGTTCAAGCGGCGGTAAGAACCCGAGCGTCAGCATTCCTGAAATAATACCGTTAAAAGCCGCCCAAAAAAGCATGGGGGGATAATCCAGTAATTCAGCCTGACTAATAAGCAGAATAATAATTACCGCGAAACAGTTTGCGGCTGCAATTATAAAACCCGCTTTTAAAAGACTCATTCTGTTTTGCGCCTTATGGAGTACTGTGGAAGCGGTTATACCGGAAACAAGGGCTATGATATATGAATGGTTATCTAAAGCGCCCGTTAGGTATGAGCCAAGGGGCAGGGCAAGAGCCATTATCATTGCTGTTCTTGTTCCCATAAAGACGGCGAGTATCATTATAAAAAGCGCGGTTGGAATTACAAGCGAAACCGGAAAACCTTCATAACCCGGAGAAAAGTTATTAATTATAACAGATCCTATGATATAAAGCCCGGATATGGCCGAGAGTAAGTATTGTTCACTGTTGTTTATTTCCCTGCCCAGTATCAGCCGGCCTCTTAAAATCATGTAAAACAGGTAGACCAACAATACAAGAAAGATAAAGCCAAGAATATTGCGCGGATCTTTTTTTGGAAATGAGGATAAATATATATTTATCATTTCCATTTCCGCGTCTGTGATGATAAAACCTTTTCTTATAATTCTATGGCCTTTATCTATGGTTCTTATTACAGGGGCCGCCATTCCTCTGGTTTCTTCAACGCGTTTCTGGGATTCAGGATAGGAAAAAAATACATTCGGAGCCAAAAACGGCCTTAAAAGATTTACGGCGATTGCTTTAAAAACGGACGGAGCTTCCGTTGTTTTAACGATGTCTTCAAAAACGTCCCTGACATTCGCTATTGTGGTTATTTCATTATAGGAATTTATTTCCCTCTGGGTCTCGTTTTCGCGTATTCTTACCAATTCAAGGACATTATTGTTATATGAAATTATTTCTTCATGGCGGTATGAAAAAATACCCTTATTCAAAACCGCGTTCAATACAGCGATACCGTAATCCCTGAAACTCAAACGCTCATCCGAGGATAAATATGTTTCCAGGGTTTCATTTGAAAAGTCTCCGGGATATTCGTTATTTATTAAACGTATTGCCGTATATATATTTTTTGTATCAAGTTTGTCGGCATAATCGCAAAATTGATTCCATGAATAAAGTATATTTATATTGGTCTCTTCTGAAAAACAGAATACGGCGGGAACCTGCCTTATTGCCGCTTCCTGTCTCAGTCTTGTAGCTTCTTCGTCAAGATAAGATATTGATGTTGAAGCGATAACGTCATTGCTCGCGACCTTGCCTGCTTCGTAATCGCCGATATCTTTTGTAGACTCGTTGTTTCCGCTTGTAATTATTACAATAACGGCGATAACGCATAACGCGATGCTGAAAAGTTCAGGCCCTGAACGCAGGCGTTTTAAAAACGCGAGTAATATTTTTTGGATATTAGCCAATATGAGTTTATTATTCTCTTTCATCGTATGCCTGTATTATTTTTTTTATCAGGGGGTTGCGCGCCACGTCAGACGTATGTAAAAAAGTGATGTTAATTCCTTCTATTCCTTTAAGTATTTCAAGAGCGTGCAGGAGTCCTGATTCAGTCTTGCGCGGAAGATCAATTTGGGTAGTATCTCCCGTGATTACCGCCCTTGCTCCCGTTCCAATTCTTGTAAGAAACATTTTCATCTGTTCTTTTGTTGTGTTTTGGGCTTCGTCCAGAATTACCATGCAGTCATTAAGGCTTCGCCCTCTCATGTACGCGAGCGGAGCGATTTCTATAGACCTTGTATCTTCCATTCTGTGTATTACGTCATAAGGGATAAGCGATTCCATCGCGTCGTAAAGCGGCTTTAAATAGGGGTCAATTTTTTGATTCAAGTCGCCCGGGAGAAAGCCGAGATTTTCACCGGCTTCCACTACAGGGCGGGTAAGTACAAGTTTGCGCATTTTTTTGGAAAGCACCGCCTGCAGCGCCTGCGCGATCGCGAGATATGTTTTGCCTGTTCCCGCCGGGCCTACGCAAAAACAAATTTCATTTTCCCTCATTGCCTGAACATAGGAAGATTGATTCCTGCTGCGGGGATAAACGCGCCTGAATCCATGCGGAATTTGTATCATTGAATCATGCCCTGATGTATCAGGAGCAGTCTCGCTGTCCGCAAAATCTACCGCCAGGGCGCGGATATATTCAGGAGAGGGATACTCACCTTCTTTTACAATAGCGGCAAGATTGTCCATCATTGTTTTAAAGCGCTTGACACCGGTTTCATTCCGGCTTTCAAAATGTATCTCATTGCCTCTGGCTGTAATGAATCCGCCAAGTGAACCTTCTATTATTCTGAGATTTCCGTCGTTAGCGCCGCAAATACCGGATAACAGTTCCTTGTTGTCAAAAGCAATTGTTATGCCTTCCTCCAAACATACTCCTTCTTTACGATTCTATAACTCATTGAATAAGGCAGTCAAGCTGTCGATTTTTTATTTTCTTACCCATTTATCATTTTCGCTGTTGTATTCAATATGTGTTTTTATTTCTGAAATAGGTCTCCACTGTATAATGAATGAAACATCGGAGTATATCTGATATTGCGGAATTTCAAATTTTGTATTCAGGTTCGGGTACATTGATATGCCTAAATCCGCTCTCCAGTCGCCAAGATAATGTATCAGGTTAAGATCATACTTTTTCATTTTAAAACCTGATCTTTTCCTTTTTGATTCATTCCAGAACTTGAAAGAATCTGATAAATCAACAAACAAGTTGTTTTGCGGCCCCTCAGGATACATTGCAGTCAGATTTTTCATTCCCGGAAATTTCTTGAAGTAACGAAATATAACAACATTTTCCGATGTAGCTGACAGCTTAATATCCATAAAACCGTTAATTCCGAATGAAATCCCCGTTTGAAACTGGAAATTTGAACTTGTCTGTTGAAGCAGGTTAAAATTAACTGAAGTATCCATATCCCATGCTAATCCGATACGGTTTTTAAGAATTACAATATTTGTTAATCCGCGTTTATAGGCAAAGACTAATTCACTTGGATACAGCTTCTCCTTGCCGGATTGTTCCCATTTTCCGCCAAGCGAAATATCTGATGAATTATCCGGTGTAAAAGTATAATTGTAAGTTTTTATAGCTTTAAAAGACGTCAGGAAATTCCATAATGACAAAGTTGTAGTAACGGCGGAAATTTCTCTGTCAGGTTCATTCTCCATGATCATATAATATGTTAGTGTACTGAATGAGCTGAATTTTAGAATTTCCGTAAAGTTAAAAGGATCAGCTTTCCATGCCGTGCTGTCTTCGGGTTTTCTCATACGGAAGTCCATCTTTGTTTCTGAAATCCAGAATCTTAAAACGGCGTTGGTTGAAAAAAGCCCGTCTAAAGGTGGCAGATTCGCACTTATTGAAAAATTCTGATACAAGTCCATGACGTTAGCTGAAAAATTGGCGGACAAGCTGTTGACGCTGATACCAGCGATAAATTTATCGTTTTTATTTTCTTCTTTTACCCATGAACCCCATTGAGGACTGAGTTCCGGGCCGTCTCCGTATGAGTATCTGTTGGATCTGACAAGCGTGCTTTTGAAATGGTACTGTAAATTTGACTGGCCAAATATCGGATCATTGTAAAACGGTCTTAATGTACCGATATACGCGTAAGATGTTGAGTAGTTTGTCTGACTGTATTGCTGTTCACGCGTCCTTCTTAACAGTTCGGTTTCAAATCTGTCATTATCGGCGATCAGAGCGTTTCCCGATGTAACAAATAAAAACGCGCCTTTTTTCTCTACCTCTATTGTTGTTCCAACCAGCGGGTCTGCCGTAATCCATGTTTTTCCGCCGTCAAATGTCCGCTCATTTACTGTCAGAGTCGCGGTGTCATTTGTATTTAAAGTAGCTGCTCCCCTCATCCCGTTACCGCTTTGCGTAATTAACTGCCAGTTTGTATTGGTAATGTTAAAATCGGTAACTCTGTCTGATGTTAAGGACGCGCCTACCCATTTTCCGGTAATTGTCTTATAAGAAAACGCTTCTTCATTTAAAAAATTGTAGTCCCGCCATGTACCTGTTCCTGAAAGAGTGAAAACATTGGAGAAAAGCCCCTTTGTCTGATCCACACGGAAATTGAGGTTTCCGTTACCGCCTAAACTGGAAAGGACGGATTGTACTTCATTCCAGTCTACCTGTTGATATCTTTTCCATTCACCTGTCATAAACTGGAGTTCCGAAGAACCTGTGGGAGATAATTGATAATCAATTCCAAACAGAAGGTTTCCAATTCCCGGTATATCGAAACGCTGGTTTAAAACAGGAGGAATCAATTTGTCGTTATATGACGATTTCTGCGACGCGGAATCAGGAGTATTTTTTTCTTTTTCCCACGGTGAAACAGGATTTCCCGCGCCGTTAAAAGGATCTTCATCCTGTTTTTTTGCCGTTCTGTCTGTATTCCGGCTTTTTTCACCCAGAGAAAGAGGATTTCCTGAAATTGAAGCGGACAGACTGTATATTGTATATTTATCGGGCGCGTAAAAATACCGACCGGGAGCGTCCGGGCTGTTAAGAAAAATATAATCATCCTTGATTGTCTTGAATGCCAGTGTCGTGGAAAGGTTTGATAATGAAATATTTGAAACATACGGAGATATAACAGGTATAGATGTATTTAAATTCCCTTTTATATGCCATTGATACGATCCAATACCCTCATCTGTCAAAGGATCGGTTTCTGTTTCAACATCCTGTTTTATCATATTAACCCAATCCATGCTTTCAGTACGATTTAAAAAATCCTTGTCTGTATAAGGATCCGAATAATAAGGCAAACTCCATAATAAACCGCCGTTAGTCGAAGAAGCCGGAGTTTTTATTGAGCCTTGAATATTCATTCTGTAACGAAACGGCACTTCCTTAAAAAGAAGATTTGAATAATTCTTTTCATATGAGCCGTCATAATTCGGGGCATACGGAGTATAGCCCGATCTTGTTTGTGAAACGGTTCTTGTAATTCCCATACCAAAAGAAAAATCACTTGGGTTAAAAATTCCTTTTTGGGGAACGGAGAGATCAAGCCCGATATATGTTCCGAGATTTACATAATGATCCAGAAGCCCTCTGAGGCTTATTGTTTCAGGGTCTCTTATTTTTTTTCCGGTACTGCGCAGGAAAAGCCCTTGAATTTCTTTTTCCGTATCGGCGGAATTTCCCATTAATCTCGCAAGCGAACTTGTACCTGCTTCATCCGCTTTTGGACGCCCCAAAATATATGTAGTAGACTGAACAAAGCCGCCTTCTCTTGTACGGTATCCGATAACAGGATGAAATATCATCTCATCCGCCGGAAAATAAAAAAAAGGAATGTATAACAGAGGTATTTCACCAACTCTGAGTACCGCGTTAAAAATAGCGAAATCAGAACCGGGAAGCAGCCATAGTTTAGAGGAGTTTATTGACCATAAAGCTTCTTCGTTACTCGCGTTGCTTATTTTTGCGTTTCTTAGAACTGTTACATCCTCGTCACTATGTGAAATTACCGTTCCGGAAAAACGATAAGAGGTTCCGTCGCTTTCCAGCCTGCGTTCCGAGGCTCCGTCCAGAAAAATGCTTGACCAGTCGTCAAGGTTTACCGTTATGCTTTGACCGCGGAATTTTTCTATTGCTCCGGCGTTGTTCTGTTCGTATTCTACATTTCCTTCGGCGGTAAGAATATTCCTTGTACGGTTAAAAAGAATTTCATCGGCGCTTATCGTGTGGGTAGTTTCATCGTCAACAAGGCTGAGTCTTACTCCTCCGCTTAATCTGGCGTATTCTTCATCAATAACATCAACCTTGAAATATTCCGTAACATGTGCAGATTCTATCGTTATAATTTTTTTGTTTGGATCAGGAATTATTACCGGATTGGGCAGTTCATAATATTCCCTTATACGCCGTGAAAGCTCGGTTCTTGTGCCGCTTTCGGAAAGACCGAGCGAACGGCACCAAAACGCAAGTTCGGGAAGGGTAGATGTTTTTATCTCCATTTCGATACGTTGTTTTTCATGAGATACGGGTTCTTTTTCTGTTGATTTGTAGTCTTCCGCGCTGTCCTCTTGCTCTATGTCATTTTCAGAGATGGTTGTTTCATTATTTTCAGATGTATCTTCCTGGCTGTAAAGTAACGCCGTAAAAAGAGTAAATAAACAACACAAAAAGAAACTTTTGCCTTTCATTTTCTCACTTTTGTACGCGTATTATTCTGAACACTCTTTTGCGTTTTACTTTTTTTAAGCATTTCCGCGATATATACGCCCGTGTAGGAATTTGAACATTTGGCAATCTGTTCGGGTGTTCCGGTCGCTATAACTTGTCCGCCTTTTTCGCCGCCTTCAGGTCCCAAGTCTATTATGTGATCCGCCTGCAGCAATACGTCAAGATTGTGTTCTATCATTATAACAGTATTTCCCTGATCTACCAACCTTTGAATTACTTCCATTAACTGTTTCACATCGGCAAAGTGAAGTCCTGTAGTCGGCTCGTCCAGAATATAAAGAGTCCTGCCTGTGGAGCGTTTGGAAAGCTCAAGAGCGAGTTTTACTCTCTGGGCCTCGCCGCCTGAAAGTGTCAGCGCCGACTGGCCGAGTTTTACATAACCAAGCCCTACAGAAAGCAATGTCTGCATTTTACGGGCTATCTGCGGAATTGGGGAGAAGAATTCGGCAGCTTCTTCAATTGTCATTTCAAGAACTTCGTTAATATTCTTTCCCTTGTAACGGATTTCCAGAGTCTCTCTGTTGAACCTTTTGCCGTGGCACACATCGCATGTTATGTAAACATCCGGAAGAAAATTCATCTCTATCTTGATTGTCCCGTCTCCTTCGCAATTTTCACACCTGCCGCCCTTGACGTTAAATGAAAAACGTCCGGGTTTGTAGCCTTTCATCCTTGATTCAGGAAGGTTGGCAAACAAATCCCTGATCGCGGTAAAACCTTCGACATAGGTTATCGGGTTTGAACGCGGAGTTCTGCCGATCGGGCTTTGATCAATGTCTATTACCTTGTCGATATTTTCATCGCCTTCCAGTTTCTTGAATGCGCCTTCTATATGGCTTGAGCCGTTAATTCTGTTCGCGAGCGCAGGATATAAAACATCAGACAACAAGGTGGATTTTCCCGAACCGGAAACGCCCGTTATGCAGGTAAAAATGCCAAGCGGTATTTCTACGTTAATATTTTTCAGATTATGCTCGCTTACACCTTTTAATTTTATAAACGCTCCGTTTCCTGTCCGCCGTTTTTTTGGAACCGCCATGCTTATAGCTCCCGCCAGATACTGTCCTGTAAGGCTTTCCCTTACTTTCATTATCTGTTCCGGAGTTCCCTGCGCTATAACTTTTCCGCCGTGAACGCCAGCTCCCGGCCCCAAATCCACGATGTGATCCGCAGTGCGCAGTGTCTGTTCGTCATGTTCGACAACGATTAACGTGTTGCCGAGATTACGCAGGTAAAGGAGAGTGTCAATAAGGCGCTGGTTGTCTCTCTGGTGAAGCCCGATAGACGGCTCGTCAAGAATGTAAAGAACGCCGACAAGACTGGAGCCAATCTGTGTCGCGAGCCTTATCCTCTGGGCTTCACCGCCTGAGAGGGTAGACGCTTTACGCTCAAGGCTTAAGTAATCAAGCCCCACATTCTGCATAAAGACAAGGCGTGCGTTTATTTCCTTTAAAACCTGATAGGCTATTTTCTTTTCGTTGCTGTTAAATTTTACAGTCTCAAAGAATTTAATAGAATCGGCGACGGAAAGCCGCGAAAGTTCCCAGATATTTTTACCCGCTACAGTTACAGCTAACACTTCAGGTTTAAGCCGTTTACCTCCGCAGTCTTCGCAATGTTTTTGGCTCATGAATTTTTCAAGCCAGTCTTTTACGCCCGGAGACTGGGTTTCCATGTAACGCCGCCTTAGTTCTTCAAGAATTCCCTGAAACCTCGCCTGATATTCAAAATGGCTTGTGCCTTCGCGGTTCACATAACGCACCTTGATGTCGTCGTCGCTTCCGTGAAGGATAGCGTCCAATATTTTTTTCGGCAGTCTGTTAAACGGCGTATCAAGGCTGAAATTGTAATGTTTGGCAAGGCTTTGAAAGCGGCTGCGATTCCAGGCGGCGTCGGGATTATACGGAATTACGGCGCCTTCGTTAAATGAAAGAGTACGGTCGGGAATTACAAGGTCGGGATCAAATTCAAGTTTTGATCCTATGCCTGAACAGCCTGTGCAGGCTCCGAACGGGTTGTTAAATGAAAAAAGGCGGGGCTGTAATTCGGGAATGGAAATGCCGCAGTCCGGGCATGAGTTTTTCTGTGAAAAAAAATGCTCGCTGTTTTTTCCGTCTTCGCTGACAAGAACGATCAAAAGGCCGTCTGAGGTTTGAAGAGCGGCTTCGACGGATTCGGCAAGCCGCGCGCGGATGTCTTTTCCGGCTACAAGACGGTCTACGATAATTTCTATGGAGTGTTTTTTTTGTTTGTCAAGTTTTATACTTTCGTCAAGGTTTACGGGAACTCCGTCTATTCTCGCGCGGGCGAAACCGGCTTTTAAAGCGTCGTCAATTATCTTTTGATGCTCTCCCTTTTTACCTCGGATTACAGGAGCGAGCAATTGAATTTTAGCGCCTTCCTTGAACTGCATGATAGTTTCTACTATTGAATCGACAGGCTGTTCACGGATTTCCTTGCCGCAGACAGGGCAGTGCGGAATGCCAATCCGCGCGTAAAGCAGACGGTAGTAGTCGTAAATTTCGGTTACAGTCCCGACAGTAGAGCGGGGGTTACGATGGGTGGTTTTTTGTTCGATGGAAATCGCCGGAGAAAGCCCCTCAATGTAGTCCAAATCGGGCTTGTCCATGCGGCCGAGAAACTGGCGGGCGTAAGCGGACAGGCTTTCAACATAACGGCGCTGCCCCTCGGCGAAAATAGTGTCAAACGCCAGCGAACTTTTGCCTGAACCGGAAAGCCCCGAAATTACGATGAATTTGTCTCGAGGCAGTTCAACATCAATATTTTTTAAATTATGTTCACGAGCCCCCTTGATGATTAATTTGTCCATTGTATGGTAAGAATAGCGGTTTTTCACGGAG
>Ga0268262_10002363_pt1 | contig 21897 bp, 23 predicted proteins | sample TergutNc150P3_FD_190354 | JGI IMG/M metagenome (GOLD analysis project Ga0268262, IMG submission 190354) | Nasutitermes corniger P3 segment gut microbial community from laboratory colony in Florida, USA - Nc150 P3 (SPAdes) (version 2) | ecosystem: Host-associated > Arthropoda: Insects >... | reverse complement strand
GCCCTTCTCAATTTAATGAAGGTAATGGAAAAAGAGGGCATGAGGGTTAATTGGAGCGAGATTTTACTTAACGCTCCCCACGCCGAAGCGATGGGCAAAAGAATTGGCGCATAACTAAATTGGACGACTATTACAAGCTGCTTGGCGTAAAGCCGGGCGCGAGCGCGGCGGAAATTAAAAAAGCCTTCCGTAAGAAGGCAAAAAAGCTTCACCCGGATATTGCGGGCGCGTCCCATTCCGGGGCAATGCGGAAATTAATCGCGGCTTATGAAGCGTTATCCGATTTAAACAGGCGTTTTGATTACGACAGGGCATATTCTTCTTACGCCAAAAAAACCGGATTTGATTATCGCACTTGGCTGAATGAGCAGGAAAAACCTGAATACAAAGCCAAATTGATTTTTTATGAGCTTTTACATCTTCAGGAAGATAAAGCAATCGAGATTTGGAGAAAATACGGCGGACTTGATTTTCAACTGGAAAAACACATGGAAAGGGAAGATTGGATGGATTGCCAGTACATACTTGCCGAAGAATTGGACAGGAGACACTTCACTTTTGAAGCCTTTAAACTGCTCGCCGCCATTCTTGCGGAGGAACACCGCCGCCCCTATTTTAATCATTTTACCGTTGATATAAAAAATTATGTTAAAAATATCGTTAATAAAAGACTGAGAAAGCAGGTAGACAATGAAACATGGATTGCCTGCATGAAATCTTTAATTGGCGTAGGTTTTTCCAATTACGAAGAAAACGCATTTAACGAATATATTGAACAAGCGCAAAATGAAATTAAGGCGGAACAATAAATGATTAATAATATAATAATCTTCAATAAAATGAATTCTTATAAAATGATTTTTGACCGATTAAAACAAAGTAAAAGGAGGTTCCCTCTTGATCCGCTTAAAAAATGAAAAACAGATTGACGGCATAAGAAAATCCTGCAAACTTCTTTCCGCCATGTACCGCGAATTAATCCCCCTTGTAAAACCCGGCATTCAAACAATTGAAATTGATCAATGGGTGCAAGCATGGATAAAAAAATCAGGAGGCAGGGCCGTCTTTTTGGGTTACACGATAAAGAAAAAACCCTACCCCGCCGCAATTTGCATTTCGATTAACGACGAGGTAATCCACGGCATTCCGTCAAAAAGGCGCATACGCGAAGGAGACTTGGTTTCTCTTGACTGCGGTATCGAGCTTGACGGATTTATTAGTGATCAGGCTCTCAGCATAGAAGCGGGAAAAGTAAGTGATGATGTAAAAAAAATCAATAAAGCAACAAATGAAGCGCTTTATAAGGGCATAACAGCGGCAAAAGTAAATGACAGACTCTTACAAATTTCCCGCGCGGTGGAAAGTTATGTGAGACCTTTTGGATACGGAATAGTCAAAGAATACTGCGGTCATGGAGTGGGTATTTCACTGCACGAAGACCCTCATGTGCCTAACACTCCTCATGGGGCGAATCCAAAGATTAGCAATGGCATGGTTATAGCGATTGAACCGATGATCAACATGGGAACAAGTGACGTAGAAGTCCTTGACGACGATTGGACGGTTGTCACTGCGGACTCTAAAGTTTCCGCGCATTGGGAGCATACAGTAGCCTTTTTTAACGGTAAGACGGAAATTTTAACGGAACCTTTGGAGGAGTTTGTTTTTAAATAATATGGATAATATGAAAAATAGAGATGCAATTTTAAGATGTCTTTTCGTTATATTCTTATTTTGCGTACCTAGTTATTTAGCTGCCTTTAAAATATTTTTAAGTAGTAATGAGAATAATTTTCTTAGTAATTATAGTTTTACTTTGGATTTTTATTCTGTTTTAATAATGTTTATTCAAGTACTTCAATATGGTTTACCTATTATTATTTTAATGATATTAACAAATGACTCTTTTGAAGAATATGGATTTAATAAAGTATCATTAAAAGATTTATTAAAATCATTATTAAGAATGCTTGGCTTAACCTTATTATTTTTAATTATTTTTGGAATAATAGTCGGAATAATAATTGGATTGTTGTTTTATAAAGAAATGAATTTTGAAAATATTTTTACAGCATTAGAAAAAGAAAATAATAATACACTGATGATTTTATTAAATTTAGTACCGATTACCCTATTGGCTTTTATTGAAGAATTATATTTTAGAAGTTATCTTTATAAGAATTTGAACAAAATAATTGAAAATAAATGGATTTGCATAATAACAGTAAATATTCTTTTTGGAATTGGCCATATATATCAGGGAATAATTGCAATGTTTGGCACATTTATTATTGGGTTAGTATTAAGCATTGAATTTAAAAAACATAATAATATATACACAATTTCTATATTTCATGCTTTAAGAAACGTACTGGCATTTGTATTAAGAACAATTTTATAGGTAATAAGAATGAATATAATAATCTATTGACAATATGATGGAATGTGTCTTGTCTCGTCTGTTTGAATTTTCTTCAGTTATACACCAGTATTTCCCATAAAAGCCTTTTTTCACTTGTAATTTAAAGCAAAAACAAGTAATATAATAAGCATGAAAACCAAACTTTTAATAAAAATAACCATTATCGGCATTACCCTTACCATTTGCCAATACAAAAATAACAACAATAATTGGCTAAACTTTACAATGACGGAGGCGATTATTATCAGCCAAGATGGAATAGATTTTAAAGGTTATTTTCCTGATGGCAAGATTTCAATTATAAAAGATGAAGTAACAGATAAATACATTACATTCTGGGCTGAGGCTGTTAGTTTTAGGACAGAAGCAAGTACACCTTATCTTGAAAATCATATATCTCATGTAACTCATAACAATCGTGTCTTTGGCAAGGGATTCCATGTGCAAGACGGATTTAACGACGGAGGGTCATGGTTTATAGGAATTTATAAATTATCAGATGGCAGGCTTGCAGGTTTTTTTCATGCTGAGAGCCACTGGACAGGAGATATAACAGCATACAAAAGCATAGGAGTTTCTTATTCATCTGATAACGGACGCACATGGACTAGTGGTAGTAAAATATTGAACGTAGATTATCTGAAACCTACAACTCCTAGTTGGAGTGGATTAGGGGACGGATGTGTGGTTTATAACGATGAAAGAAAACAATATATATGTTATTATTGTACTTTTGTAAATGACGAATCACCAAATAGTAAAATCTGTATGGCAGCCTCATCTGATCCTACCGGGGCTTCCGGAACATGGAAAAAGTGGGATGGCATGGATTTTACGGTAGAAGGATATAATAACACTACCGGAATAGGAGGAATATCTACGGCAATAAAAGGTCTCCAACACAGCTACGGAGCAAATCCGTCTGTAATGTGGAACAGCTTTCTCCAAAAATGGGTCATGGTATATCACGGATGGGATCCTAAAGTAATTTATATGTCTTCCAGTAATAACGGGCTTGATTGGGAAAATCCTATTACAATAACTAATATTAACGAGGAAACAGCCTGGTATCCGAATCTTATTGGCGACAATGGTGATACTATCGGTGGGCAGACCGTAAAATTGTATTATGCCCGCAATCTGGATTTTTCTACAGGTATTAGAGAATTGGCATGTAGAACTATAACGTATAATACAGAGGTAAAAGCCTCAACGAAGAAAGAAAAAACCTTAACGAAGTAATGGGCTAGTGTACTGGAAAATACAATTAGGATATGGATAAATATATTAAGTAATTACAAGGATATAATTGCCTTAGAAAGTAAGTAATTTTACGAAAAATCGTGATAATCGCCTAAACCTACTATTTTACTAGGTATAATAATTTATTACTTAAATTCTATTGACACATAAAATGATTTAATACATACTAATATAGGTAAAAAGTATATAAAGGGAGTTTCCCTATTATACAAATAAATTGGTTGGAAGGAAGGATTATTATGAAAGAGAAAGAAAGAGTAAAAGAGATGAATGATTTAATTGAGATGGAAAATGCTGAAGAAGCTAAGCGTGAAAAAGAGATAAATGGAATTGAGGAAACTGTTAAAAAAGAAGAAGAGAAATATAATGCCAAGATAAATGAACTTGAAAATGAAATACTAGAAGATCAGGATAGAGTGGGAGCTTTTGATAATAAACCAGGTTCAAAGAAATAATATGCTGGTTTAGCATAAATACGCAAATACTCACGTATACCTAAGGGCAAAGATATGGTAATGAAGAAATATATATTAATTACTGCGTTATTTGTCTTATGCACATTAACCGTATGTGCGCAAAATAAAGGAGAAAATAAAAAAAATATTCTAGTAGCATATTTTTCCTGTACGGGCAATACTCGTTCTTTAGCGGAACAAATTGCAGACACATTAAAAACTGATCTATATGAGATAAAACCACAAATACCTTATTCATCAGAAGACCTTAATTGGAGAAACAATGCGAGCCGTTCAACCACAGAACAAAAAGATTCGTCATCACGTCCTGCCATTTTAGGTAAAGTGGCTAATTTTGACCAATACAATATCGTGTTCTTAGGTTATCCAATATGGTTTGGGCAAGCACCAAAAATTATTTACACATTCCTTGAGAGTTATGATTTTTCCAGTAAAACAATCGTACCATTCTGCTCATCGGGAAGCAGTCAAATAGGTACAAGCGCGTCTAATCTTCATGGACTTTGTTCTAAGAATACAACTTGGCTTTCCGGTTCTCGCTTTGCGAATAACACGTCACGTTCATCAATTTTAACATGGATAAATGGATTAGGTTTAAATATAAAAACAACGCCGATTGATAATTAAATAGATACAAATATTTATTGAAAAATATATATTAAAACTATGAATAAATTATTAATTAGCGTGGAAAACGCGGAATATCAAATTATTAAGTCCATAAAAGTAAATCGTGCAAAGCGGAATAAATTGCATGAAATATTTGTTGAAGGCGTGGAATGTATTAAACAGGCAATAAATGCAAATATTGAAATTACTCGAATAATCATTAAAAATATGGCAAGTTTATCCGAATGGGGAAAAGACGTTATAAGACAGAACAACAATGCAAAAATCATTGAAATGTCAAATAAATTGTTTAATGAGTTAGCCGACAAAACGAATCCTTCAGAAATGTTAATAACCGCAAAAATAAAACAAAATGAAATTAGCGATATTAATTCCAAAAATCCATTTATAATAGTATTTGACAGACCAAGCGATTATGGAAATTTAGGTTCAATTATTCGTTCGGCAAATGCTTTTAACGTGGATGGAATTTTCATAATAGGACATGGAATAGATATATATGAATCAAAAGTTATTAGAGCAAGTCTAGGAAGCATATTTTTTTCAAAAATTGTGGCAATAAAATCAATGGAAGTATTATTAGATTATATAAAGGTTCAAAAAAAAGAGAACAATATGGAAATAATAGGAACAGATTCAAATGGATCTTTATCAATAAAAGACTGTAAAATAAATAAACCGATAATGGTAATAATAGGAAATGAGGCAAAAGGCATGAGTATAGGATTAAAGGAGATTTGTGATAAAATAATAAAAATACCAATGGAAGGAAATATAAATTCATTGAACGTATCATGCGCGAGTTCAATAATAATGTGGGAAATATATAAAAGAACATAATAATATGAAAATTGATTTTAAATTATGGGTTAAAATATTAATTGTAATTTTATTAGTTGGGCTTATTTTTAGTATTATATTTTTAAGGACAATCCCGTCATTTGGAATAAAATTTTATGATAATAATAAATTAATGTATTATTTAGAAATATCAAATGAGATATACTATAGACAAACATTAAATAATTGCGCTCCTTATGCGGTTATGGGTGTTATAAATATACTAACAAAAGAGATAAAAGACCCTGAGGTATTGGCAAAGGAAACTAAATGGAGAATGATTAAAAATTTAACATTTCCGCAAGGATTAATTAATCTATTACATAAATACAATATAAAAACAAAAGAATATAGTTTAAAAATATATTCAAATAATAAAAAAATGATATGGTTAAAGAATCAAATTGATAATGGAAATCCGGTTATATTGCTCGTAAAAGTAAAAAACATACAGCATTATTTTACAGTAATTGGGTATGATGAAAATGGTTTTATGTTATATGATTCATTACAAGAAAAAGAAAATGAAAATACACGGAAAACAATAATTGATAAAGAAGAATATATGGGAAATAGATATTATACAAATAATGAATTAATAGACTTGTGGAATAATGGAGGGTATAAAATATTTTTTAGAAATTGGGCAGTAGTATGCGGTAAAAGATAAAGTCTGTTGACAAAAGAATATATTTATGGTAAATAAAAAATTAATAATAAGGGAGTTAATATATGAATATTTTTGAATCAATAATGCTGGTTTGCTTCGGCTTTGCATGGCCGCTTTCCATATACAAATCATTTGTATCCAAAAAAACGGCGGGTAAAAGCCTGTTGTTCCTGTTAGTATTGCAAATAGGTTATGTTGCCGGCGTTTTGTTTAAAATGACAGAATACTGGAGTAATATAAAAACAAACCCAAACGAGACTATCAGTATAAATTTATACTTATACATTCTTAATTTTGTAATGATAACAATAGACGAGTTATTATTTTTAAGAAACCGCAGGATAGAGGCAGGCAAAATATAACCAGTGATATTGTTTTGCTCTTTAAAATAATTATTTGTATATTAAGTTCAGTTCGTCAACGACCTTTTGTATCTGCTCATCAGTCCATTTCAGATAACTTCCCGCTTTTTGCAGGGTGATACCGCCGCCCAGAATAAGAGCATAGGGTTCTATCTTCTGCCCGGAATGTTTGGACATAAAATCAATAATACCGGGAAGATTGCTGATTTCCCTGAGGCGTGTTTCACGGGTATATTTTACTTTGGAAGCCGCCGCCGTTTTTGCAGTGATTGCCTGTTCTTCCCGTAATTTGGGCAGCCAATATTCTGTAAATTCCTTTACCCCCTTCTTCCACGGATATGCGCTGGGACCGGTAATGCATTTACGTTTCTCAGGGCTAATAATCATCGCCGGCCATGAAAGCTCATTAACATACTTATACACAGGCTTAATCCCTGTAAGCTCAGACATATAGGCGGTTAATTCTTCCACGCTCAGGTAATCATCACTGACAAAGTTTATAATAGGCGCTTCCGTATTGGCGGCGTTCAAAAGCGGCTCCATAGAAAGATTGATGTCCTTGTCGTAAATACAGCTAAAGTATGACGGTTTGCGTTTAACAATCTCAATCGGCAGACGGTTTACAAGATTACTCAGGTAAACAAGAGCGAACAGTCCGCCGTCGCCGTAAGTTCCATAATAAACGGAAGGGCGCAGTTGAATCGTCGGCAGATGTAAAATATGAGCCATTGCTTTTACCGCCCCCTCACCGGCAATTTTCGCGCCGGAATAGTAGCCTTCCGCCTTGGAGCCAACGGCGTCTTCCTCGTTATAAGCCTTCATCGGGTCGCCTGTTGGCGTATACAGAGCGCAAGATGAGAAGTGCATAAACGCATTTACATATTTACAATGTTCCATAAGCAGTGCCGGACCGAGCGCATTGTCTCTCAGACCGACAGAGAAATTACCCGGCATAGTGTTCGCGGCAAGATTGATGCAGTAATCCGCATTGGTAGGAAGTCCGTCAAACTCGCCCTTGGTGAAGTCGCCGGTAACAGTATGCGCACCTATGGATTCCCAATACTCTCTTGAGCCGGGGCGATAGAATAGATCATAACCCCACACTTCGTTGTTGTTTTCCAGAAAATACTCGCCCAGACCTGAACCGATACGCCCGGCGATACCGGCGATGATAATTTTTTTTCCTGTTATCATGTAAATACCTCCTAATCCCTGCACAATGATCTTAAAGCTTATTGTCTCGTTCTTTTCGATTTTATCATATTTTATACCATTACTATATTTTATATAATATGTTTTCTATATAATGTTGATAAACGTATTTCTTGTATATATAATATACCGAATGGAAATATAAAATATGTCGGCGGAAACATTAAAGCTGCAAAGGAGTTTATTATGAATATTGACCCGCTAAAAATAACATGAATAAAGAACAAGAAGAAAAAATCGATCCTAAGTTACTCAAAATGGCTATAATCATGGTCTTTGGAATGGTCGCTCCGGCATTGAACGCGACAATTGTTAATATTTCCATAAGGACTATAGTTGTTGAATTCAACAGTACGATTTCGGTAGTTCAATGGATTACGACAGGCTATATTCTGGTAATGGGTATCGCGGTTCCGATTTCGGCATGGCTTGTTAACCGTTTTAGCGGAAAAATGATTTATATAATATCTCTTGTTATATTTTTTGTCGGCTCTGTTTTTGCCGCGTTTTCGTGGAATATTGAAGTATTAATTTTTTCAAGAATATTGCAGGGCGTAGGAGCCGGAATTTTAATCCCGACATTATCGACCGTATTGGTTCGTCATACCGGAAACGCAAAATTGGGACATTTAATGGCTATTGTCAGTATACCTGCGCTGATAATTCCCATCTTGGGACCTGTATTGGGAGGGTTAATAGTAAATAAACTTCCGTGGCAATGGATTTTTTATATTAACATTCCTATTTGTATTGTCGCTATATTTTTGGCGGTAAAATATCTTGAAAAAGACGAACCTGTGAACGAAAAACAGCCGTTAGATGTCATAGGCACTTTATTGTTATCAGCAACTTTTTCCATACTTGTTATTGGAATTTCAAAATTACGAACAGGACATGGATTGGAAGGCAACGCGATAATCCCATTGCTTGTCGGACTTGTACTGCTTATAGCGTATATTATATATGCCTTAAACGCAAAAATTGAACCTGTACTTGACGTTCATCTTTTTAGATTAAGTAATTTCTCATCATCGTCTATATTGTTGCTTGTTTCAGGCGGTATTATTACGGGGACATTATTTATTTTACCTTTATTTTATCAGCAAGTGCAAAATTCAAACGCTATAATGGCAGGGTTATTTCTCGCTCCGCAAGGGATAGGAATGTTATGCACAAGGGGATTAAGCGGAAAATTAACCGATAAAATAGGTTCAAGGATTGTCGTGATAATCTCAATAATAATAACGATAATCGGAACAATACCATTTGTCTTTGCAAATTCCGCCACCAATAGAATCTTTTTAACAATAGCGTTATTTGTCCGAGGTTGCGGACTTGGAGGGGTGGCTATTCCCGTAATGGTTTCAATATATGACGGATTGACAAAAGAACAGGTGGCGCACGGAACGACAGCCACGCGAATATTCCAGCAGATAGGTGGCTCTGTAGGGACTGCCGTTTTGGCTATTATTTTACAAAACCACATGCCCGCTGACGCAGACGCGGAAATAGCGGGAAAGGCGTTTAATATTGTTTTTTTATGGTCAATCGGTTTTGCAATAATATCAATTATACCCGCAATGTTTTTACCAATAAGAAAAAACTAAATATAGCAATGAATGTAACTATTAATTCTTTCATATATTTGATAATATAAAAGGATAAATTCTTAAATCACAGGAGTCATTATGAACTTAATGCAAAAACTCTCTTCCAAAAACCTTTTAGTATTCAATTTGGTCCTTATTGGGGCTATTTTTGGCTTTTCTTTGGCATTTTTATCTTTTTCATGCTCCACGCCGGGATCACGCGTGCGAGCGCAGGAAAGCAAGGTAGTTATCCCTGAGGATGCCCTTGCCGTGGCTGAGGCGTTGCAGTCTACTTTCAATGCGGTATCAGAAAAAATGCTGCCCTCTGTTGTTGAATTAAAAACTGTTTCCGTCAGACGGCAACAAACTCCAAATTTTAACGGAGTCCCCTGGGAATTTTTCTTTGGACCGCGTGACAGGGAACAAAATGACAGGGAACGCGAGTACCGCTCTCAGGGGTTAGGCTCTGGAATAATTGTGCGGCAAAAAGATGGGGTTTACTACGCCCTTACAAACAACCATGTCGTTGATGAAGCGAATGAAATTACTGTTGCCGTAAAGAGCGGCAAAGAATATCCCGCGCAACTCGTCGGCAAGGATGAGCGTAAAGATCTTGCGTTGGTCTCTTTCAAAACAAATGATCCTTACCCGCTTGCGGTTTTAGGCGATTCTGACACCGTTAAGGTTGGAGATTGGGCGATTGCGATTGGCAATCCGCTTGGAGAACAATTTTCATTCTCGGTAACGATGGGAATTGTGAGTGCGGTCGGACGCACTGGAGGACCGGGTGGCAATATCAATGATTTTATACAAACAGACGCTCCTATCAATCAGGGAAATTCAGGCGGACCTCTTATAAACATCAGGGGTGAAGTAATCGGCATTAACACATGGATTGCAAGCAATCAGTCAGGCGGCGGCAATGTCGGGCTTGGTTTTGCCATTCCTGTAAACAATGTTAAACGCTCCATTGATGAATTTATCGAAACCGGAACCACAAAATACGGATGGCTTGGCGTTTCATTAACGGAAGCAGGCAAGGAAACAATAGCCGGACTCGGACTTGAAAACAAACGCGGCGCAATGGCGTCTCAAGTGTTCCTTGGCTCCCCCGCCGACAAAGGCGGCATAAGACCCGGAGACTTTATTACCCATGTTAACGGCAAGGAAGCCAGAGGCGTCCAGCAGCTTCAGATGATGGTCGGCGATTTAAGACCGGGTGATAATGCGACATTTACAGTTATTCGGGACAAGCAGGCAAAGGATATAAAAGTACGCATAGAAACCCGCACGGATCAGGTTGCTTCAGATAACAAAAAACTTTGGCCCGGCGTTACGGTTGTTCCGTTGAATGATCAAATCAGGCAGAGCTTGGAACTTGATAAAGACGCAAAAGGTTTATTCGTGTGGCAGGTTATTTCAGGAAGCCCGTCTGATATTATCGGCATAAAACAGGGCGACAGAATAACTGCGGTAAACGGCGTAGCGGTAAATGACATAGCCGCGTTCTACAAAGTGTTACGCGAAAACACAAACACGGAACTCTGGTTTGTAGTGTTAAGAAACGACTCCACAGTGGAATCGCTGAAATTTAAACGCTAATGTGTAAATCTTGGGATATAAAGTATTAAATATCCACCTTAAAGACGGGGCGCTTTGTGCGGCTTTGATCATAATTGAAAATGTCCGCATTAAAGCGCCTCTCGGCTTCAAGGGTTGAAGGCGGTCCGTGTCCGGGAAGCACGATATAATCGCCGGGGAGAGAAAGAAGACGGCTGCGCAGTTTGTTCATCTGCGTAGCCACTCCGTAAGCGCTTGCCGTGCTTCCCACAAGACCCGCCGTAAGCACATCGCCCGTAAAAAGAAGGTCCCCGATTTTATAAACAACAGAATCGGAAGAATGTCCCGGGATTGAAATAATCTCGACGGTAAAACCGCCAATAACAAGTTTATCGCCGTCTTTTACCCTTGTTGTTTTATGTTCCATAATATTTTGATTTAAGGCAATTATTCCCGTGTTATATATTCGGGTTAAAGTCCGCAACCCCTGCACATGGTTTAAATGATCATGCGTTATTAACACGGCTTTCAGGCTAAAATTATTATTTTCTATCGTTTCAACCGTAACTCTTTCCATGCTTCCCGGATCGACAATAATTGCGGCATTCTGCTGACCCTTAGTAGCATTCTCCATTCCAAGAATGTAACAGTTGCTAAAACCATACGAACAGTAGTGAAAAAATAATTTCATTGTTCTTCCGTTTCAAATACGGCTTCTGCCGTGTTTGATGATTTGAATATAACATCATTTTGTTTCGCGCTTCCAAAATGCACCCGTTTTAAGTTGCAGTTTACAAAAGAAGTGTTAAGCAAATCAGCGCTAATAAATCTGCTGTTGTACAAATTTGAATTATTAAACGACACGTTGTTAATCGGCGCGCCCTCGAAATTAACATGCACAAGTTCTGTTCCTTCAAAACTGCAATTCACAAGACTGGCCCCGGCAAATGAAACAAATTGAATGTCAGCTTTTGAAAAATCACAGCCAACAAAATTAGCAAAGTCATAAAAATCCATTCTGCATTTAACGCCTGAAAAATTGCAATTTATAAATGTAGTTTCCTTAAAGTTACAACCGTAAAAATGATGATTGGAAAAGTCGGTATTTTCAAAACGCATCCCAGATACGACAAGATCTTTTATTGTCACATTTTCTTCGATGTAAGCGCAAATACGGCTGTATTCCTGTTCAGGGTTCGCCTGATGAAGAAAACAAAGATTATAACCTGTAATTGCCGGCCTCCCACAGCCCGCTGCGCATGGATTTATGGTAAACATACGTTAATTATATACCATTCTCGTCTTTACAACCAGTCTTATAATAGCTAAAATATTAATATGTGTTGGTACTGTGGTGAAGCTATTACCGATCCCGAACCAATCGGGCGTTCTCTGCGCTGTGCAACTTGCGGTAAAGATCTGCGTTCATGCAAAAATTGCCGTTTTTTTCTTCCCGGCTCGCGTGGCGACTGCCATGAAACAAACGCCGAGCCTCAACCGGATAAAGAACGCGCAAATTTCTGCGATTGGTTTTCACTGGATCAAAAGTACCGTGTTAAAAGCCCGGGGCAAAAAAATGATAAATCCGGCGCTTCCAAAGCTGCGGATGCCAAATTGGCGTTTGATAATTTATTTAAATAATTATGGATAAAAGAGCGATACTATTTATTGATTCAGGCATTGGCGGATTCCCTTATTGCAACGATTTTATAAAGCGTAATCCGTGGGAAAAAGTTTGCTATCTTGCCGACAGGGAAAATTTTCCTTATGGACAGCGCAATAAAGAAGATTTGGCTTCAATTTTAATTTCATTGACAGAAAAACTTTTAATGAAAGTAGACCCAAAAATAGTCGTATTGGCCTGTAACACCGCGTCAATTTCCGCCCTTGATTCGCTAAGACGCCGTTTTTCACAAATCCCATTTGTAGGAACCGTTCCCGCGATAAAACCTGCGGCTATCGCCTCCAATTGTGGAAAGGTCGGCGTCCTTGGCACTTCGCGTACAATTGAGGACCCGTACAATCAAAATCTTGCGGATGAAAGCGGAAAAAAATGTGAGATTGTAGGCATTGCCGCGACGGATTTGGTTAAATTTGTTGAAGAGCATTTTGACACTGCGGATGAAAATGAAAAAAAACAAATCGTAAAAAAATATATCGATCTTTTTCGCGCAAAAGAAGTTGATACCCTTGTTCTTGGCTGTACTCATTTTTTATTTCTTCTTAATGAATTTCAAAGGGAAGCCGCGCCATTTATAAAAATTTTTAATTCAATTGACGGTGTGACAAAACGCATAGAATACCTGCTCGATGAAAATCAAAGCGCGTTAAGAACAGATAATACCAATCATCATGTTAACCGGCTAATATTAACAGGAACGGAAACGGCTAATGCCTCATGGCAGAATCGCGCAAAAACATTGGGCTTTGATCTTATTTATTTAAGCAAACTATGAAAAACAAGACAGAAATTTTAAAAGGACTTGTTATTCGTGGATCGCGTAACATCATAACGGCGCGTATTGATACTGAAAATGGCGTTAAAGAAATTGAATGTAGAATAAAAGGAAAAGTTTTAAAAGGCGGCGATGATTTATACAACCCAATCGCACCCGGGGATTTGGTCGTACTAGAGCGCGAAAAAGATTCTAATACGGCGATGATTCTTTCCGTGGAAGAAAGGCGCAATTACTTCAGCCGTTTTAACCAAAAAGGCTCCGCCAGCCAGCTATTGGCGGCAAACGTCGATCTTGTGCTTTGTATATGCACTCCAGTGTCTCCCCCATTCCGCCCCCGTTTTCTTGACAGGGTACTTTTACAGGCTGACATTGCCGGGATTGAAGCAATCATTATCTGCAATAAAATAGACATTGAATATGACGACATGGATGTTGATGAACGCCTTGAAGATTACAAACGCATTAGTTACAAGGTACTACGTATTTCCGCAAAAACAGGCGAAGGACTTGAAGAGTTACGCAGTGAAATCAGCGGAAAAATTTGCGTTCTTGCGGGGCAGTCGGGAGTGGGGAAATCAAGCATTATAAACGCGCTTGCGCCGGGGCTTGATATAAGAGAGGGAGAATTAAACGAAAAGTACAACAGGGGCGTTCATACTACTACAATGTCCTATATGTTTCAGCTAACGGACGGAACCTGCTTTATTGACACGCCCGGAGTGCGCCGATTTATTCCTGACGGAATAGATTCAAGCGAAGTAATAAATTATTTTCGCGAATTTGCGCCGCTTGCCGGAAAATGCAGTTTTGGTCTTTCATGTTCCCATAGAACCGAGTGCGGCTGTAAAATAATGGAAGCGGTTCACGCGGGAGTTATTCACGAAGACAGATACGAAAGTTTTCTGCGCATAATTGACGATCTTGAAGGGAAAGATAATGACGATTAATAAAGAATCATTAAAGGAAAAAACTCAAACTCTGCTTGAATATCCGCAAATAATGGAGAGAGTAGCTTCAATGTCGGTCAGCGAAGAAGCGGCTTTGATAATAAAGAATTCATCGCCTGTATATGACGATTCAATAGAAAAAACAAAGTCTATGGTTCATGCCATTTATACGTTACTCAAAACACGCGATGACGAGCCTCGTTTGGGACTGCCTACAATAGGTTTCCTTATTCCAAAAATTGAAACACAGGGTACGGTTTTGGATATTGACGAGATTCTTGCCATCGGGCTTTTTGTTGAACGCGCAGATGAATTTACAAGATGGATTAATAAAGACAGAAACGAAGGCAAAGAACAGCCAACAGATGGAAAAGACGTACTTTTTTCGATACTGGACAATTTACCCGTCTGTAATCCCGTCTCTGTAGAAATTTTTAAAATAATTGACAGAGAGGGTAATTTACGAGACCTTCCTGCGTTACGCGCCATTAGAAAGCGGATAAGCAGCCTTGAAAAAGAGCTTAACGGCGCGGTTTCGCGTTATGTGGCAAGCGATGATTATAAGCGGATGTTACAATCGCCGCTCCCCTCGCAAAGGGACGGAAGGGCCGTGCTTGCGGTAAAAGTAAATTATCGCGGAAGAATTCCCGGCATTTTACATGAAGTGTCGTCAAGCGGACAAACAGTCTTTGTAGAGCCGCTTGACGTTGTTGAAAAAAACAACGATATTCTATTGGAAAAACGGAATTTAGATGCGGAAATCCATAAAATTCTCCGCGAACTTACGGAAAATATTTCCGTTCACGCTGAAAACCTTAAACAGTTTCACTTAACAATTATCGAGCTAGAATGTTTAAGGGCTAAGGCTAGGTATTCCTCGGAAACCAAGGGTCATTTTGCCCATAACAATAACGCGGGGCAAAGTCTTTTATTAAAACAGGCGCGTCACCCTATGTTAAAAAAAGCGGTTCCCATCAATATAGAAATGGGCAGTTCTATCCGTACACTAATCATCACGGGCCCCAACACTGGAGGGAAAACGGTTGTGCTAAAAACACTCGGTCTTTTTGCCATGATGAATCAAAGTGCCCTTGCCCTTCCGCTTGACGAGGGAAGTATTCTTCCCATATTTGATGGAATATTCGCCGACATAGGCGATGAACAGTCGATTAATCAGTCCCTTTCAACTTTTTCCGCCCATATTACAAATATATCGGGTATAACGGCTCACGCGACGGAAAAATCTCTCATTCTCCTTGATGAGCTTGGTTCCGGAACGGACCCGCAGGAAGGCGGCGCAATCGCTATGGCGGTTCTCGATTACCTGATTGAGAAAAACGCGAGGATGATCATTACAACCCATCACGGGATTTTAAAACATTACGGTTACACAAGGGCGGGAGTAGAAAACGCCTCTGTCGAATTTGACGCGCATACATTATCGCCCACATATAAAATTATTAACGGACTGCCCGGTGAAAGCAGGGCGCTTGATATTGCGTCAGCTAACGGTCTTAATACTGAGATTGTATCAAAAGCGAGAAGTTACATAGACGAAGAAAAGTCCGATGTTTCCCAGATGATAAAGAGTCTTGAACAAAAACAAAGGGAACTTGACGGTCTTGAAAAAAAGAGCACGATAGAGAAAAACAAATTAACGGAAGAAAAAAGAAAAGCCGACTTAAAAGAATTGCAGTTACGTCAGAAAGAAGCGGAATTAAAACGCGAATCGGTAGGGAAACTCCAGCAGTTTTTGAGCGAAAGCAGAAAAACACTTGAAAATCTCGTACGCGAGTTAAAAGAAGGCGAAGTAGACCGCGAGAAGACGTTGAAAGTAAAAGAATTTTTAAATGAACTTGCACGTAACGCGGAAACAGAAAGCGAAACACTGGAAGCCGAAGAACGCGCCATCAGGAAATTAACCAAAGAAAAACGCCACAGTGGGGGGTGCCCCCATGCCTCCGCCGAAAGCACTGCCGGCGGCGGCACATTTGCTCCCGGAATGGAAGTTTTTGCCGGTTCATCAAAACAGCGAGGAGTAATTATTCGCGCAGCCAAAAAAAGTTCGCGCTCATCACAGGACGCGGACTTTTCTTGGCTTGTAAAAATAGGTTCGCTAAAAATAAGTTTCCCCGAAAGCGAGCTAATACCCGCAGATCCCGCAAAACCAGCCGCGAATACTACCGGTAAAAAAACCGCATTTAAATCATGGGAAGCCGAGTATGGAGCGTCAACAGGTGCGTCTTACGAAATAATGATACGGGGAATGCGTTTTGAAGACGCGATGGAAGCAGTCCGCAAACAGGTAGACGCGGCAGTAATTTTCGGCATGAAACATTTCGCTATCATTCATGGGAAGGGGGAAGGTATTCTGCGTCAGGGCGTACATGACTACTTAAAGAACCATCCTGCGGTAGCCGAGTTTTATTTCTCTCGCCCCGAGATGGGCGGGTTCGGGCGCACGGAAGTAGTACTTAAATAAATATCGTATTTCCAGAGCATTTCGTAAAATTCTCTCGTTATTATATACTCATAAAATACTTGCTAAGATAATAAAAAATTATTATCTTAAATATATGGCAATAACAAGAAAATATTTCCTTCCGCTGTTAATAATTATTCTGTTTTTTTCCTGTAAAAAGAGCGATAATAACGCCGGAAATGGAGAAGAATCTATTTCAGGACAGAGTACGGTGGAAGAAAATTCTGCCGCTAGACAAAGAGAAGAACAACAATGGAAAAACACACTTGAAGAAATTATGAAATTTGATACTGTCGCGGAGGAAATCGTAGCTGGTGGTTTTAAAGGTCCAGGCGGCGCTCCAGGGTATCGTGATTCAGGTATAAAAAATGTTTCAGAAATTGAAGCTATAATAAGAGTACAAGGGTATTACATTCAACAGTCAGAAGAACAGTTCGAACACGGACGTTCACCGGAAATCCTTGTACTGTCCGTTAAAGACAAAAATGTATTTATTAAAGAAATTGATTTAGTAGAAGGACAAATAATCACAAGAAAAGAAATTTTACTGCAATTTAACGGTAAAACTTTTGCGCATAATCGTACAATGTTAGAAACGGAAAACGGAAAAATTCAAATATTATATTTGGAAAATGCTCCTGAACAAACATGGCGAGGTTTTTTTGAATATGAAATGCCCTATACCTTTGCCGGTAATCTTGATGATCCTATAAATAATAATGTACGCAAATTAACAAGCGATTATTTAGAAACATTCACAGGACGTTATATTTTTAATTCATGCAAAATAATAGAATCCGGCAGAGACGAAAGTTTATTTTATATGCAGAATGACGCTCTGCAAGTTGTGTACAATAAAGATTTGAAATGTTTATCTGTTTTATTTAAAGAAGCGAGTTCAATTTTCCTTTCAAAAATAGATTTTGTTGAAACAGATGACGGACGGGTTTTTTACTGGTTTTTTGGCGAAGGAGCCGGCTATAAAGAAGAAAAACTTTATTTTTATAAAGGTGGTATTGCTTATACTCTTGATCAAAATAAACCTGATTTTTCCAGCTTGGATGAAGATGATTATCCTACAAGAGCAACAAATGAAAAATATGTCATTTTCTTTAAAAAAGAAACGTAGAGCAATAAACGCGATATAATCCGCCTGACACCTACCAATGTTTCTGTTACAATTAGCCAATGCGCGAAGCCGACTATCCTCCCTATCTCGAACCGCTCAACGACGAACAACGCCGCGCCGTTCTGCACACGGGAAAACCGCTTTTGATACTGGCGGGCGCGGGTTCCGGCAAAACAAGGGTGATCACCACAAAGATAGCGTGGCTAATAAGGGAAAAGGGAATGGATCCGCGCTCAATACTGGCGGTGACATTTACAAACAAGGCTGCAAGAGAAATGGCAGAACGCGCAAGGCAGATTGAAGAGCGGGCAGGGGACGCGATGTTGCGGACTTTTCACTCCTTTGGGGCTTGGTTCCTGCGGCGCAATAGTACTCTTATCGGTCTTGATTCGGGTTTTGTCATTTACGATGACGATGATGTCGTCTCCCTGCTTTCCTCTATTTTAGAAAACACGCCCAAAGCCGATGTAAAACATTACGCGCACAACATTTCAAAAGCGAAAGATTATTTTCTTACTCCTGACGATCCCGAACTTGCAATTATCGATCACGGTAAAAAATTCCGCGATATTTACAAACGCTACGAAGAGCGCATGGCGCAAATAGGCAATGTCGATTTTGGCGACTTGATAAAAAAACCGGTTGAGATTCTTCGTGGTCAGCCGGAAGTGGCACTGCGTTTCCGCGAGCGTTTTCAAGTAATCATGGTAGACGAGTATCAGGACGCGAATGTGGCGCAGTTTAGGCTGTTGAAAGAACTGTGCGGTCCCGATACTTATGTTTGCGTAGTCGGCGATGATGATCAGTCCATTTACCGTTTCCGAGGCGCGGAAGTAAAAAACATTCTTGAGTTTCCCGACCGCTTTTCAGGTGCGGACATTATCCGCCTTGAACAAAATTACCGCTCAACATCTCCAATCTTAAAAGCCGCGTCTTCCGTGGTCGATTACAACCGCGGACGTTTGGGAAAAACTCTCCGCGCCGAAAAAGGAGACGGCCCTTTACCCGTACTTGCCTACCTTCCCGATCAAAACGCGGAAGCGTCTTTTTGCGCGGAGAAAATTACCGCCTCCGTAAAAAAGAAAGAAACAAATTGGTCAGACTGGGCTATCCTTTATCGCACCAACGCGCAATCCGCAGGCTTTGAAACTTTTTTCCTTCGAGAAAATATTCCCTACCGCGTTGTCGGCTCATTAAGATTTTATGAGCGCGAAGAAATAAAAGACTCCATCGCGCTTTTGGCTTTCCTTGTAAACCACCGCGATGAAGTCGCTTTCCGCCGCATAGTAAACAAACCTACAAGAGGCGTAGGCGCTGTAACAGTTGATAAAATAGCGGAAACCTCAAGCGAGTACGGCGGCAATTTAATTGAGTCAAGCCGCGCATTGGACTGTTCTGCAAAAGCGCGTAAGGGTCTTAATGAGTTTATAAAAGTAATTGAAGACACAAAAAAATTGTTAGTCTCTGAGACGCAAATACCCGAAGAAGAAGACGCGAAAAAGAAACTCAAAGTGGAAACTCAACAGCCGCAAAGACGCTCGTCAAAAAAGCAAACTGAACTTATATCCGGTGATAATCTTTCTCATCTTGTCACAAAGATCATTAATGATTCCGGTCTTGCCGAATATCACAAAACGCAAGATGACGTTACGGGAAACAACAAACTCGGTAATTTACAGGAACTTGTAAATGCGGCAAGTGATTATCCGCAAACCTACGAGGGTCTTACGGAATTTCTTGAGAACATAGAGCTTGACCGTTCAATGGAAGACAATACAAACGCGGAAAAATCCGGCAATTCGCAAAATGCCGTAACGCTGATTACTTTTCACAACACCAAAGGTTTGGAATTCAAGCGCGTAATAATGACAGGTCTTGAGCAGGGTATTTTTCCAAGAGAAGACAAAAAAGGCGATGAACTTGAAGAAGAACGCAGACTTTTTTATGTAGGAGCCACCCGCGCAATGGACGAACTATATTTAACAACCTGCGCAGAACGTCTAATGTACGGAAAAACCACGCAAATGCAGCCATCGTTATTTATACGCGAGATAGACAAAAATTATCTGCAAATAAAAAAAATTGCGCCAACACGAAATTTCACCGCGCCGCAGTACGCAGGCGGAAGATCATTCATAGGGAGAAATTTTAATCCGCTTAACCCGCAAAGTCTGAAAGTGAGTGGCGCAAAAAGCAAGGCAAACGCCGAACTTGAAGAACGTGCAGGCTGGCGGATAGGGCAACGTCTATTTCACGAGGATCACGGCTACGGCGCTGTTGTGGAAATAAAGGACAGCGAGGACGGACCCGTCGTCCATGTGCGTTTTGATTCAGGTCAGAACGAGCTATTTTTAAGCGATATTCAAGGCAGAGCCTATGAAAAAATAGACGAAGGATATTAGAATAGTAGATATGGAAATAAAAGATGATTTTTATCTATTAAGAAAAATCCCCACAGTTCTTCGCGCAAGAGGTTTCCGTCTTTATTTATCCAACGGCAAACGTTTAGTCGATCTTTGGCTAAACGGCGGCGCGGCAGTCTTGGGTCACACTCCGCCAAACATTCTCCGCGAACTGAAAAACACCGCAAGCAGAGGCCTATACGCGCCATTCCCCCACTTCACTGAAGCCCGTTACCAAAAAGCGCTGTCAAAAATTTTTCCAGAACGCATTTTTCGCCTCTACGCCGCGCCGCCACAAGAGTTATCCGTCCTTTTCAACAACGGAAACGCCAAACTTTGGCGTCCATTCACCACCCCCACAACCCCATTCGCAGTGACAGAAAACGCGTCTATTCTTATCCCCGTACTCCCAGGCATTCAACTCTGGCGCGGCGGTCTACCGCTAGGTTTGTGCGTAACAGCCGCCGAATCTGAACCCCAACTTGCCAATTTACCGGAAAGCGACATCTTTCCCCCTGTATTGCTTGCAACGGCGGCACGCGGAATCTACGACCTGCTCGCCGCGCCGAATAGGGCAACCCCTCAACTACAGCGCGTTGAAAAAGTTTTAAAAAACAGCCGCTGGCAGCGGCACGGCATTTACCTTGAATTAAAAGAAAAATCTGTAGCATGGGACGCGCTGTTCGAGCAATTTTTGGAAGCGGGCTTTCTCTTGCCGCCAACCCAGTCCTTCCCGTTGATTCTTCCGGGGGAACTCTCCGATGGAGAAGAAGCAAAGTTGGCGGCTGTGTTGGGCGCGTTATAGAATCTTTTCGAATAAAATCCCTATTGTTCCAACTGCACAAGCCGCCCATACTCACGCTCAATCTTATAAAGATCATAGACATAGCCGCCACTCTCGCGGTAAAGCCCTGTTTCAACATCACAAAGCCGATTAAAAACCTGAGAATTGTAAAAAGCCTTCATCGCTTCTTCCGCAGTCAGCCCTTGATCTTTCATTATACAATCTATATTTACAGCGGTAACATAATCCATCATAAACTGTATTTTCGCGCTAGGCACAGTGCACCTCTTTTTTTTGCAGACAGGCGGCGGCTCTTTCAGTGTGAAAAGATACTTGTTCGCTCAATTCACGGAACGTCAATTCTTTAATCAATGCATCATCGGACAGTATCCCTGCCAGATATACATTAATCAGAGCGGTAATATCATCGTTTGCCACAGGACCGGTTACTATGTCATATTTACCGTCCGTATTACTTTCAGGACTGGAAAAATCCTTAAAATTATGGTTCCGGTTATTTACCACAAACTTTGCCCATTCAAGACTTGGTTTTTCAAAATGTTTTATGTTGAAGCGTGTATCTTTCAACACCGCGTCATCAAAATAAAATTCCGTAACACAAGGAGTTCCCTCGCCGTATATCCTTACCGTCCGTTTTGCCATTGCCAAC
>Ga0268262_10002362_pt1 | contig 21901 bp, 22 predicted proteins | sample TergutNc150P3_FD_190354 | JGI IMG/M metagenome (GOLD analysis project Ga0268262, IMG submission 190354) | Nasutitermes corniger P3 segment gut microbial community from laboratory colony in Florida, USA - Nc150 P3 (SPAdes) (version 2) | ecosystem: Host-associated > Arthropoda: Insects >... | reverse complement strand
GTTTCCGCATATTTAGGTTCTCGAAGCCGTTTAATACCCTTAAAGGCGCGAAAAACAGCCTCACTAACCGCATCAAGGGCGAGAGATTCATTGCCGAGAACACCTTTTGCGGTGCGAAAAAGTTTTGTTTTCATATAATTGCAAAGCTCAACAAAACATTCTTCATTACCAATTGAGGCTTGTTTTGCCCAATATTCCGGTGTTTCATCCCCTTTTACCAAGTTTCTCTTGCTCTCCTCAATTATTAGACGGTCAAGACTTCTATTTGGTTCTTGTTTTATTGAAATATTTCATGTTTTTTAATTCATTTTGTCAATATATTTTCCAATCAATTTAGCCCCAACGCATGAATGAATTTTTACCACGAACCACACGAACCAACACGAACTTGCTGTTAGAAAACCATTTTTAACCTTAAAATTCCATGAAAAAAGATGGAACATGAAGGTTTTCCGGCAAGAGTTCGTGTGGTTTGTGTGGTTCGTGGTTAATTCTCTTCCAAAACCGTATGTTCATGCGTTTGTCGTGGGGCATGGAATAGGGGGAAGACAGGGGGAATGTAATAATCATCTCGCAGAGATCGCAGAGGCGCGGAGGAAAATGCGTTATTATCTATTTGCATTTTGCTTGCAAAAATGGAAAAACATTTTTATTTTTTTAGGGGGTTTCAAGCGGAAATATATTTAAATACATTATTTGAGTATAATCTTGGTATAATAAATACCATTTTCTGTTAAATTTTGGTAAATAAAATATTTTATTTTTAGTGATTCAAATTCAGAAATATTAAAATTTAAACTGTCAGGTTTTGATTTTGTCACAATAAATACTTTATCTTTAATATAACCTTGTGCCACATTTTGTGTTTTTATAATATCATTTTCTCCAAAAACTATTATCCAATTATCATTGATTTTTGCATAAAGCCCTAAATAGCCATTATTGTAAAAAAATTCATTTGTAATATTATATACACTAATTATACTATCTCCAATTCTTAGATTATTTGGACCAATTATGTTAATATCTTCAGAAGATATTCTAGTTATTATTTTATTTGAATTAATATTAATATCTATCAGGATATTGTCAATTTTTAATTTTATTAATTCATCTAATTGATTATTATCCGTGAGAGAAATATATCTTTTTGTATTATTTTGAAGTATTCTATAATAATCATATTCCGATATTTCATTTCCAATACTAAAACCGTTATTCTCAATTATTTCCATAAATGATTGTGAATATACGTCAATCATTGAAAAAAGGACTAATATCAAATAAAGTATATATTTTCTTTCCATATTTATATATTAACCATTGTTTACATTTTTGTCAACCGCATTGTACTTAAAAAATGGCTTTCCCTCTTAGGAGGGAGAGAGAAAGCCGGATAAAAAACAGATCCCTTAAAACTTAACGTTATAAGATACCTTCACTGCCTGTATGCCCCGGTTATCCGGTACCACGGCAATGTTGATGTGCTCCATAGGGTTGGATGACCCGGTATAAGTACCGTTCTTTTTTGCCAGGGCCTTATCGTAAGTGAATGGACGGATATAACCGTAAACAACACCCGCAAGATTGACTATAAGCCCGCCTGCCATAAGTACTCCTGCGGTTGTTAACTCAGACGGATCTGCTTTATCACTTAGCTCAAGCTCAGTAATCATGGTATACGTTCCATATGCAAAAAGAACGATCCCTGCCGTCTCAACGCCGCCTACAATAAGCCCTCCGACCCAGTCTCCCATTGAAAAAGAACCCGCGCCCAAAAAAAAATGATTTAGGAATCCGGAACCAACCTTGCGCCCTGTTGTAAAATTCAGGCCGTTGGGCAGTCCAGTGGCCGCCGAACCTGTGCCTGATAAAATAAGCTCTATTTGTTTATCCTTTTTTACGTTAAAAGAGGACGTAGCCTGTATTGCCGCGCTGACAACCTCAATGGTTCTGAACCGGATGCGGTAATAGTTTCCCATATCCTCCAGCGAACCGGAGATAATCGACTGGGCGCCGAGTTTCATACCGATTTCCTGTGCGGAAGCGTCGCTGACCTCGCCTGACATCTGGAAATTCATTTCCCGCTGGATCAGCGCGAGATTCTGCCTGTCAACTATGACAAGTTTTCCGCCGTTGACTAAAGCGACTATCATTTCATCCAGTACATAGTTTGAAAACCGTTCCGTAGGGGAATTAAAGTTAAGGACTACCACTTTAACGCCTTTGGACAATCGAGACTCAATATCTTTGGCGCCGTTTTTTATGGCTTCGTCCAATGTAAGGACCTGGGCAAAGATCATACCTGCCGCCGCAATGAGGATTAACAAAAACAATATTAATTTTTTCATCATATTCCTCTTAGTTTGCCGCCTGCTGGACACTGTTAAATTCAGCTTGTTTCATTGCCGCTTCCACATCCAGTTTTATCTCTTCCTGTTCCTTGGTTTTAGCCCTTACTTTTCCCAAAGCCTGATCGATCTGGTGTTGAAGAGCTTCCTCGGACATGGAATAGACCACATAATAGCGATAATCTTCCGTTTCAGTCCCCTTATCCAGATCTTTAACACGGAGTTTAATCCAATAATCCATTTCTTTACCAAGGCCGCTGAGCTTGACACTGGAAATTGTAGCTACAATTTCCTTAACAAAATTGATATTTTCAGGGCTGTTTTTGTTTCCCAACTGTTCGCCGCCAAATTTTGCTTCCACATAGTTTGAGATCATTCTGGAAACCGATGCCTGCATGTCAAAATTGTTAACCCACGAACGGAGCAAATCAAGGTTTTTGCCGCTACCCTCTGAAATAAAAGGCACTTTTCCCTTAAAACGAGGTATTTTCTTGATTGTTTCAATATCTCTGTTTACCGCCGCTTCCACCCATGTGGGGATGTCGCTCCCTATAGCCGCGCCCTGATAGTCGACAATTATTCGCTCGATTTTTGGCGCTTGTTTCGGCGGGGGAGCGCCTGAACCCGGACCGGTTCCCGCCCTGGTGCTTCCGCAAGCAGTCACAGCCAGTACCATGACACACATCGTCACAAATGCCAAACACAGAAGAACATTACGCTTTTTCATTATGAAAAACCTCCAAAAAAATTTTCTCCGGTATATTAAATACACCGTATCTCATCTGCCGATTAGGGCAGCAAGATTTACCGCAAAATTTTCTTCCAGATCCTTTTCAATCGCCATTAAAGCCCTGTTATACGCGCCGTTACGGGTCTGGTGTCCGTAACGCTGATAATTTTTACTGTAGGAAAAAAGGGCATTGCCCTCCCGCTCTATGCGGACTGTAATTCCTGAACGTATGAATATTCCCGCATCCATGTTTTCTTCCGTCATGTTGAGCCGGACTGATACTTCGTATAACGGGTTTCGGACGGTTACGGCGCAGCCGTTGGCTTCAAGCAATTCCTGCAACTTACGCTCAATTCTTCCTGTCGAATCCGTGTCATTGGAATTTATGCTAAAGGTAAGTCCGTCTCTTTTTTTTCTGTATTGGGAACGGATGTTTTGAATCTGATTTAAATTGTTTGAATATCTGGCTGTTGAAGAAGGGTCTATAACCGCAGCGGTCTTTATGTATTCCTGTGTAATGTCGGCTATCCTCAGCGCCCGGAACAAAAGACCGCTGGCATAGAAAGGTTCCGTTGTCTGAGCCGCATCCTCGGCCATTGCGTTTATACTGGCCATGTTGATCGTTATTTTCGATTCGTAGGTCCGGGACGCTTCCGCTTTGTCTATATATGCCAGTGCCGCCCAAATTTGCCGTTTTTCCTCGTAATAGGGTTGGGCGAATCGAACGCCAAGAAATTCTTCTTCTGAACGGATCACGGCATTCTCGTTGATATAGGTCTTTTTTGAAAAATCCGTCGTATCGTTTATAACCGCTTCGTTGAATTCACGGATTACTTCGTTTCGCACCTCCGCGCGTGTATTAAAGAAAAGGGAAACTCCGGCAAGGGCCGCTGTTTCAGCGTCGGTACGGCTTTTCCCTTCGCCAATAGCGCTGATAAACCTGCTTTTTGGGTATTGAAACTCCGGATCAGGATACCACGATGGAACATTAGTCTGGGCGCGTAAAATACCGCCCAATATAAGAAAGTAAATACTTAAAATAAGCCTTTGCCTCATAATACCCCTCATTAATTACTTGTCAATGACAAGTATAATACATTGTCAATAACAAGTTGTCAATGCTTATTATTGACCTAAAATTCGAATTTATAGAGGAAATGCTTACGGAACCGGAAAAATTGCGAAAAACTCTCTCTCTAAATATAAAAAAGCAGCGTAAAAGACTTGGTTTGTCCCAGGAAAAATTGGCCGAAGTTTCGGAACTTTCATCACAGACGATCAACGATATTGAAGGATGTAGAATGTGGGTCAGCGATAAAACCATCTCCAAGCTGGCTAAGGTATTACAGGTGGAAGCATATCAATTGCTGATGCCGGTAAATCCCGCCGGGATTCAGGCCCAGGAGAACATAAGCCGAGACGAGTTATTAATAAATATCGAAGATAAAATAATAAGTACAATACGCCAGCAGTTCAAAGAAGCTATAGAAACACTCCACTGAACCCTATTCCCAACTCCCTTTTTCCGTACTCCAATTATTCCATTGTACTATGTTTTATAACATATATAACCATGAATTGTGTGTATTGTTGCAAATATAATTGATAATATTGAATAAAAAGTAAAATGATAGGGAATATTTACAAATAATTTATTGCCGACAAACCCTATACCCATTAACCATATAACTGATGTCCAGTATGGTGCTAATATAAAAATCATATTTTTACCAAATAATGTGTTAGGAAAATATATTTCAATGAAATATGATGTAAAATAAATTATAATACCAATAATGTATATTATCATGCCTGTTTTTCCTGTTTTGTTTTGAATATTTATTACCATTATAAATGAAAAGGCTATTGTAATAATTCTTGCTATAGTTTCCATTATAATTATTGGGTGAGATATATTTTTCAAATAATGTGAAGGGAGTTTTTTAAAGAATAAAATATTGAATATTAATATTGGGATAAAAAGTAAAAAACAATTATTTATATACCTTAGAATTATGTTTAGAAAGTTCATAATTATATACCTACTGCCAATCCGGTGCATTTAATGACGGATTCCTTTCCCTTATATTCTATTAAAATTTTCTATTTTATGTCAATACTTCATTTACATATTTGTCGCCGTTATTAATCGGCACTTTTGGTCGTTTACCCCCAGAGATCAATGTAACTCGTAGTTAAAAATTTTTCTTCCATTCCTAATTCCTAATTCCTCATTCCTAATTGTTATTTCCCCCCTATCCCCAACTCCCCATTTCAGCTATACTGTCAGCAAAAGGACGAAATGCGTAAACTTTATACATACCCCTGGCTGATTGTGGCAATCATTGCCCTTATTACCGTATTTTTCGGATTCCAGCTTCCCCGCGCCGAACTGGATAACAACAACCTCCGCTTTGTCCCCTATGACGACAAGGCGCTTGAGATTTCCCGCAGGATAGACGAAACCTTCGGCAGTTCTTTTTTCCTCCTTATCGGCCTGCAGCGGCCCTACGGCACGGTTTTTGACCGCGAATTCCTTGACCGTATACAGGAGTACTCTGCGATCGTTGAGGAGATGCCCTATGTCAAGGGAGTCACTTCGCTTGTAAGCGCCGATTATATTTGCTCGCAGGACGACGCCATTGTGGTGGAAAAACTTGTGGGCAGCAATTTCTCCGGCACTAACGAAGAGATCGCAGAACTGAAACGCCGCCTGCTTTCCTGGGACCTGTACGAAAGGGCGCTGTTCTCCAATGATTTTACGGCGACGCAAATTCTGATCCCTCTTACAATAAGCTCCGATGATGCGGGATCATCCGAGGTGTCGGAAATTTTCATGCAACTGCGGGATACCGCCCGGGAAGTTTTTGCCGGTTACGCCTCGGTCTATGTGACCGGAATGCCCGTTATCAGCGCGACAATAAATGAGTCTATGAACGCCGACCTCAAACTGCTGCTGCCGCTGGTTATGCTCGTTGTCCTTGCCGTCCTGTTTTTCTCGTTCAGGGGTTTAACCCCGGTAATACTGCCCATGCTAACCGTGGCGATCGCGGTCGTCTGGTCGGTAGGCGCGATGCCCCTTTTCGGCGTGAAGCTTTCGGTGATCTCCACGGTGCTGCCCGTAATCCTCGTGGCAGTGGGAAGCGCCTACGGCATCCATATTGTCACCCATTACCTTCACGGGCGCGGCTCAAAGCCGATGGACAGAACAGCGCACCGCGAGCTTGTCCTTGAGATAGTGATGAAGATACGCAAGCCCGTGTTCCTTGCCGCGCTGACTACTTTCGCGGGTTTCGTTTCGTTCAGTTTTACCTCGGTGTCGCCGATCCGGGAATTCGGCTATTTTTCCAGTTTCGGCGTGGCTGCGGCTTTTGCCGTGGCTATTACCCTGATCCCCTCGCTTTTGATCATCAGAGGCCCCCGCGTGACGGTACGGCAGAAGCGGAGGGTTGAAGCGGAAGAAAGCAGGGAAGGGCAGTACACGGGCCTCAGCGCGTTCCTTGCGGACAACCTTGCGGCAATAGCCGTGCGGAAAAAAACGATACTGTTTTTCACCCTGTTAGCCGTCATTATTTCCCTGTACGGGATTTCAAAACTGATAATCGACAACGCGATGATCGAGTACTTTAAACCTGACAGCGACATTTTCCAGTCCGATGTTTTTATACGCAAACAGTTCGGCGGCTCGAAAGTTATCAGCGTGGTGGTGGAGGCGGACAGCCCCGAAATTGTCCTGCGCCCCGACACGCTTGCCGCGCTGGACGGGCTTTCTACGTACCTCCAGCGCAAGGTTCCGAACGTAGGCAAGGTGATGGGCTTCACCGATTTGATTAAGCGCATTAACCAGGTCTTTAACGCCGACGAAAGCCCCGACGGTATAAAGCGATCTTCGTCCCAGGGGGGCGATGATTTCGGATTTGACGGGTTCGGTTTTGGCGACGAAGGTTTTGGTTTTGAAGCTCCTGTCGCGGGGCAGGGCAGGGCGCTTGATGTTTCTGCGCCTGATGCCTCCAAAGGAGAGAGCCTTTGCACGCGGGGCGAATTTGTCACCCTGCTGGACAGGGCCGCAAGCCAATTCCGGGGGATGGACGCCAACGAGCTTGTATGGGAACTCAAGCGCCAGATAAACTACGAAGGCGCTTCGTACTACGAAATTCCCTCTGACCCCAAACGCTACGGCAAGGAAACTGTTGCCGAATTGACGCGGCTTATATCGAACTACCTGGTTCTTCTGTCGGGAAACATAAGCGGCTATGCAAACGACTCCCTGGAGCCGACGGCGGTCAAGGCGACTGTGCAGTTGCGTACCCTGGGCATGGAGGACAGCGAGAAAGTTTTTCACGAGATTGAAAGATATGTCGCCGCGAATTTCCCCAGGGATGTGACCGTTACCATAGGCGGCTCTACAATGGTTGAAAGATCGCTTAACAGCCTTGTGGTGCAATCACAGCTTGTTTCAATGCTTTTCTCTCTTCTCTGCGTTTTCGTTATAATCGCCGTTTCCAACAAATCGCTTATAGCCGGATGTATCGGCATAACGCCGCTTTCTATTTCGATACTGATCAACTTTGCCGTTATGGGTTTTACGGGGATAAAGCTGAACCTCGGGACTTCGATGGTGGCGGCGGTTTCTGTCGGCGTGGGCATAGACTACACGATTCACTGCCTGGAGGCGTACAAGCGCGAATACAGGATGACGGGCGGAAACGGGGATTTCCTCAAGCGGGTTTTTTTCAGTTCCGGCAAGGCGATTATCATTAACGCCGTATCCGTGGGGGCCGGTTTCGCGGTGCTGCTCGCGTCCAGCTTCATCATGTTAGGCGATCTGGGCCTGCTAATCGCCCTGACAATGTTCACCAACGCCCTGGTAAGCCTGACAGTCCTGCCGGCGCTGCTCGCTCTGTTTAAGCCGAAATTCATTACAAGAGAAAAATGAAAAGAGATAAGTGAAAAGAGATAAGAAGAACTACCTTCTTGCTTTTTTCTCTTTTCTCCCTTCTCTTTTCTCTTGTACTAAGTAGACGTTTTTGTAGAAATGTCTAAATATTAGAATTATTTTTTAAATTCGTCTTATATTCTTGATATTCATTTGAAAGCGTGGTATATTTATTGTATGAAACTGTGCGTGCTTGCGTTGCTTTTATCAGCATTATGCTTTGAGTTGCAGGCGGAAAACCTGCCGGAATGGCTGGTTCCTTTGCGGGAGGCTGTTTACGAACAAAAACTCAGTGCAGACCAAATAAGACCGTTGTACCTTTCGGCTAAAACTGCCGCAAACGCGAATCTTACAGGGGCAAACCTTAATATAGCGCTTTCCCGCTGCGAATATTTTATGGGAAGGGCTTTTCAGTATTATAAAAGGAACGACGAAGCTTTCGCCCGCTACCTGGAGGGGATTAAACTGGCGGAAAAGGCGCTGGAAATTGCGCCCAGCGCGGACGCCTGGGTTATGCGGGCGGAAAACCTTTCGCAGTCCTGCGCGGTCGGCTCTGTTGCCTACGCGATTTCAAACGGGCTGGACGTGGAAAAATTCGCGAGAAACGCCCTTGCCCTGAACAGCAGGAACGCGGCGGCGCAGATTATTATCGCGGCGCGATGGGTCTACGCCCCGGCTCCCTTTAATAACCATAAAAAGGGAATCGAGATGATGACGGAAATATTTGAAAAAGGCGACATGGAGAAGGACGACCGTTTTAACGTGAATTCCGCAATCGGTTACGCGTACGTACAGCAAAAAAAATACGCCGACGCCAGGCCCTGGCTGCTGAAAGCTTTGGAAATATATCCGAGCAATAAATTCGCAGCGGAGTTGCTTGATAAAAAATGAGATTATATGCTGCATAATTTTATAGAATTCATAAGCCCGTATTACTTCCCTGTCCTGGTTGCCGCAATGACATATTTTTTTATTTTGTCGCTTGCCAACCATTACGAAATGTGGCGTTTTACATCGGCGTCGCGCATATTCGACGGGCCGATGGTTTCCGTGCTTGTCCCGGCGCGTAACGAGGAGCAGAACATAGAACGCTGCCTTAACTCGCTGAGAAACCAGGTATACTCGAAATATGAGATTCTGGCGTTAAACGATAATTCGACAGACGGCACTCTGGAAATTCTCAACCGGATCGCCGCCTCGGACAGCAAGGTGCGGGTCATTAACGGCAAACCGCTTCCCGACGACTGGTACGGCAAGCCTTACGCCCTGCACCAGCTTTCGGGGGAGGCCAGAGGAGAAATACTGCTCTTTACGGACGCGGACACGATACACACGCCCACCAGCATTGCCTGGGCTGTAACCAATATGCAGGATCTTAAAGCCGACATGATATCGGGTTATGTCGGGCAGCTTTTTTATTCCTTCGGGGAAATTCTAACGGTTCCGATGATGTTTTTCCTTACCGGGTTTGTGATCCCCCTGTTTTTGAACCGCTATTCAAAAGTTCCCTGGTTTTCAGCGGCGATAGGCCAGTTTATAGTTGTCCGAAAAACGGTCTTTGACGCGATAGGCGGATGCGAAATTTTCAAGAAAAAAACAAGCGAAGATATCTACATGAGCCGTTACATTAAAAGCAAGGGCTATAATACAAGGTTCCTCAATATAACCGAGCATGTCAAATGCCGGATGTACGACGGTTACCATTGCGCGATTGAAGGTATCGGAAAAAATATTTTTGATTTTCTCGGGAAAAGCACGCTCCTGATTATGTTGATAATATTTTTAATAATTATTTTCCTGGTTTTGCCTTTCCCTCTGCTGTTCGTCTGCATTGCCGCCTCAAGCCCCTGGACATGGCATATTATTTACGTGGTCGCGCTGCACACGCTTACATGGCTTTTTATGTTCCTGGGACAGCGGCTGAACTGGTGGTACGGTTTCCTTTGGCCGCTTATGTTTGTCAACCTGATTTATATGGGCGTATGGTCGTGGTTCAGGACGATTTCCGGCAGGGGTTTCCTATGGAAAGACAGGAAGGTTAGCTGATGCCGTACAAACACGGACGCCCGGTCATTGATCTTTCGCCCTGGTTCAGGACGGCCTCCGCCTGGACTTTTTTTATGGCCTTCCCGATCGCCATGTGTTTCAATTTTTTGCAGCATTTCACCAGCTACAAGCACCGCTGGCGGCTTAAAGGCATACGGCGCGCCATTACCGTATCCAACCACACCACGTTTTTGGACCCTGTAAAAATAACCGGCCTTGTGCTGCCCCGCCTGATCTTCCAGACCCTGCTTGAGGCCACAGTGGAATTCCCCGTGCTGGGAACCTTTACCCGTCTTTTGGGCGGAGTCCCCATTCCCAGGGGCAGGGGGGGCATACAGAGAATTCTTGAGATTTGCGAAAAGGCTTTCAAATACCGCCGCTACCTGCACTTCTACCCGGAGGGGGAATGTTTTCTTTACAACCAGAAGATCAGGGAATTCCAGTCAGGGGCGTTCAAGATAGCAGCGGAACTGGACATACCGGTAATCCCGCTTGTAACGGTTTTTTCAAACGGCCCTTTCAAGCCCTGGTCGTTTTGGGGCCGTTCCCTGCCCGTTGAAAAACTGGTGGTTCTGGAAGCGGTATACCCCGCGCAGTATATACAGCGCGACGACAAGGGCGAAATAACTGCGGACTCGGTAAGGGAATTCGCCGACTCGGTACGCCGGAAAATGCAGGACGAGATCGACCGCCGCAAAGGTTCGACTGCTTTTTTCCGCGGGCAGATGGAACGGATAAAGGGACTCAACGATTAATGAGGAATGAGGAGTGAGGAATGAGGAATAAAGAGTTAGGAATTAGGAATAAAGAAAATCAAGAAAGTTACTCTATTCTCCATACCCTCGCTTTCTTCCCTATTCCTAATTCCTCATTCCTAATTCCTCATTTTTCCTGTACCTTATAGGCATGAAAACACGCCGTATTTTAACCGTATTGCTTTTTTCTCTTTTCACTTTTCTTTCTACTTTTCCCCTGTCCGCCGCAGATAAAATTACCGAACTATTGGATCGCTGGCTGGCGGTAGAAAACGCCCTGGTCAACTGGCAAAACGCCGTTGAAATATCCACTAATAATGCGACAGCCGATAAACTGCTTGCCTCTTTGGAACAATTTAATGCTGTTCTTGAAAACTATACCGGCTCGCTTCTATTTCTCCAATACGAGGGAATAAAGCTATTACCCCTGGACAGCGGAAAAACAACCCGCCAAATGACAAAAGAATTAACCGCCGCAGTAAAAAGAATAGCAGAAACAGAAAGCCCCGATGTTCCCGCATTGGCGGCAAAAACCGAGCTAACGCAAAAAGCGGATGTAATAAGACAAGAACTATATGTATGGTCAAGCACGGACTTATCAATTTCGTCCCATGTGTTTTTCCGGACAAATTACATATTCGGCGTTTTTATCCTTTTCGTTATCGGCTTGATTATTGCGGTTTACTTTCTATCCATGGCATTGCTCCGTTCTCAAACAAAAGAACAGGACAGTTCCGATTTTTCCAGAACCACCTTACTGGTACAGGAAAAACAAAGGGCAATAATCTCCGCAGAATTGCACGACACAGTATTGCAGGACATGGGACGCTTATTGCAAATAAGCAATGACACCACGCCAAGAAACAGAACCCTTTCAGAATTAGCCCTAAAAATAATGACCAGGACAAGGGAAATATGCATGGAACTAATGCCCCCCGATTTTTCCCGACTTGCCCTTACAGACTCGCTCATTCAACTTTGCGCGGACTTTGAAAAAAGAATGGCGGTAGAATGTCGCGCAACAATAGAAAAAGATTTCACCGCCGGAAGGCTTTCCCCCCCAATGCAGTTACAGGTTTACCGCATAATACAGGAAGCCATGTCCAACATAGCAAAACATTCAGAAGCAAAAGAAGTAACCCTGACAGCGCGTAACAAGGAAGACACCCTGCTCATCTGTATAACCGATGACGGAAAAGGATATAACCCAAACACAGAAAACGCGCAAAGCGTACACAGCGGAAGCGGACTAGGCATACGAGGAATGTACCAAAGGGCGGCTATACTGGGAGCGTCCCTAACCTTTGTAGAAGGCGCAGGGTCGGGGCTGACGGTAAGGCTGGAAATACCATTACCAAATAGCAAATAGCAATGAGCAAATAGCAAAGTAAGAAGGTTGCAAGTTTTACCTTTCTTTTTTTTTCTTTTGTATTCCCTTTGCTATTTGCTACCTGCTATTTGCTATTTGATGTTGCTCTTTGATTTGCTGTTTTCGTTTTTACGATTTTCTTTGTTAGTAAAGCAATCCCGAACCCGACAAAAACGGCGATAGGCTTATCGGCGATATTGACAGGAAAACGACCGAGAATTTCCGAAGCCGTAAGGCTAAAGCCCTGCCTGATAAACCCCAAACGGAAGTAAGTTTCCGGCGGCCCGCTGCTGTCAACAACGCCGGTAGCCGTAGTAATACCGGCTGAAATAAACCCGCCCAAAATACTGGTAACAACGCACATAACCAGAGATAAAGTAGCCAGCATAAAGAACAAAGAACTCTGCCGGATTTTCCCCTTATAAGGCTCGACCCCGCCCCCGACAACCCTCACCCTTTCACATTCCGCTGGAAAAAATCGGGCAAAAAGCCGTATCAGCAGAGCCACGGCAATACTGCAAAGCATATACAGATAATAAGCCCCAAAATAGGGCGTACCCGTATTTATAGTATTTACCAATCCGTACAGCACCGTAGTCAATACCGCGCTAATAAGCCCCGAAACAAGCCCCCCCGCAAAAGCAGCCGCAGCCGTAAAAATCGTATCCAGATAAAGACCGCTGATAAATTTAACCGAGGGCAAAATAATCACATTATTGGCAACAGCCGCCACCACCCCAATAAGAACGGCCTTTAGCCAGCCGTAAGACCTTTTCGCTTCCATAAAAGCAGTATAAACTAACAAAGAGCAATGAGCAATGAGCAAATAGCAAAGGAAGATTTTACTACCTAACTTTTCTCTTTGATTTGGTATGTATGCGTAGTTTCAAATTACAAAGGTAAAGTTTCCTGTCTTACTTTGCTCATTGCTATTTGCTATTTGCTATTTGATCTGCTATTCTCTTAACCATGAAGACCCTTGTAATCATTGACGATCACGATGTAGTCCGCTCCGGTCTTACCGCCATGCTGGATAAAAATTGGCAAGTCATGGGTACAGCCGCCACGCTTGATGAAGCCAGAAAACTCTTTAGAAGCCTCGACAACCCGCCCGACCTCATTCTTTTAGACCTGGAATTAGGCAAGGACTGGGGGCTTGATATTATCGGCGATAAATCATTCGAGAGGGGCAAATTCCCCCCTGTGCTTGTTTTTTCGGTTTACGATGACTTTGCCCATATAAACGCCGCCTTGCGTTCAGGGGCAAAGGGCTATGTCTGCAAATCCCAAGACACGGCTGAACTGCTGACGGCAATGGAAGACGTATCATCAGGAAAATTCAGTTTCCCCCCCGATATGCTGCAACGCCATGCTTTAACATCTGATAAACTGCAAGGCTTGAACAAGCGGGAACACAGTATTTTTTTCTTGGTACAGCAAGGCAAGACCAACAAGGAAATAGCCGCAGAAATGGGAGTAACACTCCGCACAATCGAAAACAATTTAAGCATACTCTATGATAAAACAGGAACTAAAGACCGCAAAGAATTGGAAAAACTCTAACAAAAGAGCAATGAGCAAAGAGCAGAGAGCAAAGTAAGAGAAAATGAATTCTTAACTTTGCTCTTTGATACCTGCTCTTTGCTCTTTTTTACTTGACAGCCAGCCGAAAAAGGGCTATATTATAAATGGCTGGGATGGCGCAATGCGCCAGGCCCGGCCAGCCGAACCCGGTTCCGCTTATGCGGGGCCGGGCGATTTTTTTTATGGTTAACGGCCTATTATTGCCCGCAGTTCTTCATAAGGCCAAGTATACAACTCTCCTGTTTTCTCGAAATAGCAGATAAACGCCCCTTCATCATGCCGGTTTTTCAGTTCCCCCGCTATTTTTGCTTTAACGCTCCCTATAGATAAGTCAGACAACAACCTAATAAATACCGAGTGTTTTTTGGTAAAAGTACAGTTTTTTACCAATAATGCGCCTTGTTTGTATCCATATTTGAATTTTCCGCCTAAAGTCGTTCTTGCGCCCGATATGGTTTTCATTTCCACAACTTCCCCATTCAGCACCAAATCAGCGCACAGGCTTTCTTTTTCCCCCTGTATAAACCGTTCCGGCAAAAAATACGCCACGCTTCCCCTGCCGGTTAAAATCCGTACCTGGGACATCTCCCTTTCCCATTTTTTGGGTTCTCTGCGCACTGGCGGCTAGCTAAAGCTAGCCTTACCTTTATTTGAAAACTACAGCATTTTCTGGTGCTTACGGCATGTGGCCTTTTTCATCTACACGGCTACGCCGTGCTATGTTGAGCCGTGTTCGACTAAACGGCTTTTTGCCACCCAAATATTGGCTTCTGTAGGTATCCATTCTTCATTGGAAAACAAAGCCGAGGCAAGGGCAAGGGATTTTTCGTTAAGGCCAAGCAATTCAGGGCTGTCATTCATTACGGTAATATCTTACCAGAATAAAAGAAAAAAGGAAAGTCTGAACAAATTAACAATTAGCAATGAGCAATGAGCAAAGCAAGAAGTCATAAATATAAAGTTTCTTCCGTAATTTATTTTACTTCTTTTGTAACCATATAACTTTTTTTTATTTTATTTTCACTTTTTTCAGTTTTTTTGCAAGCAAAATGAACATTTGCGCCCTAATACATATACAAGAGAAAAAAGAAAAATGAAGAAAGAAAAAAGGTAAGAGTTGTAACCTTCTTACTTTTTTCTCTTTTCTCTTTTATTTTTTCTTTTGTTTAGGGGGAATAAATATATGGCGGATAAATTAGAGCAAATTCAAACTATGATTTACGAAATCCGGGGGCAAAAAGTTATGCTCGACAGCGACCTTGCGGCTTTATATGAAGTAGAGACATTTAATCTGAATAAAGCCGTAAAACGTAACATTGAGCGTTTTCCCGATGACTTTATGTTTCAACTTACCAAAAACGAATGGGAAAACTTGACATTCCAAAATGGAATATCAAGCAAACAGCATGGCGGCAGACGTTTTATGCCGTATGCTTTTACTGAACAGGGAGTTGCAATGCTGGCATCTGTCCTTAACAGTAAAAAAGCGGTAATTGTAAACATTAACATAATGCGGGCATTTGTAAAATTAAGGCATTATGTGCTTTTGCAAAGTAAAGATGAACAAATCACCGAACTGCGTAAACTCCTCATGGTCTATATTGAAAATACTGATTATAAACTTTCAAAACAAGACAAGACAATCAAACAAATCATCATTGCTCTGAATAACCTTATCGAAAAACCGCCAAAAACAAAGAAGATAGGCTTTATTTAACAAAATAATAAATAACAGGTAACAAATAACAAAGGAAGAGAGGTAATAAAATGAATGTTGGATTGGAAAAAAGCCGGAAATTCGCTATTCGGATTTATAATCTGTATAAGCATTTATGCGACACCAAAAAAGAGTATACGCTTGCCAAACAGCTTTTACGCTCCGGCACGTCCATAGGCGCAAATTTAAGCGAAGCGCAGTATTCGGTCAGTAGAAAAGAGTTTTTGGTTAAAGCGACCATTTCTCTAAAAGAGTGCGCCGAAACGGAATTTTGGCTGGATTTATTAAAGGAAACCGGACTAATAAACCAGAAGGAATACGACAGTATAATGCCAGATTGCAAAGAAATTTTGAAACTGCTGATTGCTTCGACAAAGACACTAAATTCAAATAGCAAATAACAAATAGCAAGGAGCAAAGTTAAGATAATACGCTTCGCCTTTTCCTTTATTATTTGTCTTTACGCACGATTTCTACGCACGGTTTTTTTACCAAATTTACACGATTATTTTCTTCCTTTGCTATTTGCTATTTGTTGTTTACGCACGACTTTTTTACAACGCACGATTTTTACGCACGAAAAAATTGTTAAAAATTACTCTATCTTTTTTTTTTCAAATTTCGGATAATTTTTCTCATGGCTGTATACAAAAGAGCAAATAGCAATGAGCAAGGAGCAAAGCAAGATACAACTATCTTAACTTTGCTACCTGCTACCTGCTCTTTGCTATTTGTTTTGAAACTACGCATAGCTTCAAATCAAAGAGAGAAGCTAGATAGTAAAATCTTCCTTTGCTATTTGCTACCTGCTCTTTGCTATTTGATAATAAAAGCCCCAGTTATAGAAAAAGTCTTCAGGCCGTGGGCACACCACAGCAACAGCGCCCGAAACATTGAGGGCGTTGACGAACAAATGCGGAAAGGTGGGAGGCCAAATAAATGCCCCAGTTATGAAAAAAGTCTTCAGGCCGTAGACAGAATAACGGCCAAAGGTCAAAGTCAAAGTCAATCAGGCAACAGGCAACAGGCAACAGGCAACAGGCAACAGGCAACAGGCAACAGGCAACAGGCAACAGGCAATTATACACATCTTTTAACCAACCGTGTCAACCAACTAACAGCATATATTTTCTCACTGACTCATTCCCTTGGAAAAATGCCGTCCGCTTTTAGGAACGGTTTTTTCATATATCAATGTAAGGAGATTCAAATGAAAAAGAGCAATCTTTGGACGGGAATACTGGCAATAATGCTGGTATTCGGAATGGCGATTACCGCTTGCGGCGGAGATGATGACGGAGGCGGTGATAACGGCGGCAATAACAGCGGCAATAACGGCAACAGCGATACCGGCGGCTGGAAAAACGTAGCGAACAGCACATTCGAAAACAGCTCCTCCTCCGTCATCCGCGCAATCGCCTACGGCAACGGCAAGTTTGTCGCAGGCGGAAGTAGCGGCAAAATGGCGACATCAACGGATGGCATAACATGGACAGCCGTAACGGACAGCACATTCGGCACAAACATCATCTTTGCAATCGCCTATGCCAACAGCACGTTTGTCGCAGTCGGCGCTAGCGGCAAAATGGCGACATCAACGGACGGCGCAACTTGGACAGCAGTAACGCAAAGCGTCTTCACAAGCTTCATCCGCGCAATTGCCTATGGCAACGGCACGTTTGTCGCAGTCGGCGATGGCAAAATGGCGACATCAACGGACGGCGCAACATGGACAGCAGTAACGCAAAGCGTCTTCACAAGCTACATCCATTCAATCGCCTATGGAAACGGAAAGTTTGTCGCAGGAGGCAGTGACGGTAAAATGGCGACATCAACGGACGGCGCAACATGGACAGCAGTAGGGAACAGCACATTCAGCACAGGCGGCACAGACTACATCTATGCAATCGCCTATGGAAACGGAAAGTTTGTCGCAGGCAACTCAAAAGGCCAAATGGCGACATCAACGGACGACGGCGCAACATGGACAGCAGTAACGGACAACAAATTCGGCACAACCGCCATCAACGCAATCGCCTATGGCAACAACAAGTTCATCGCCGTGGGCGGAGTACCTTATAACGAAATGAACGGCACAATGGCGTATTCAGCGGACGGCGCAACATGGACCAGGACATACTCCCCCTACATCTTCTCCATCAATGCAATCGCCTATGGCGGTGGCAAGTTTGTCGCAGGCGGCACTTACGGCATAATAACGTATTTATCGGACAATTAACGGAACTATAACCATTATCAACACAAGGAGTTTTTGAAATGAAGAAGAGCAATCTTTGGACGGGAATACTGGCAATAACGCTGGTATTCGGAATGGCGATTACCGCTTGCGGAGGCGGAGATGATGGCGGAGGTAACGGCAAAAAAGAAGAAACGCCGACCATATCTTCATTTGCCGGAACATGGAACGCAAGCGGAGGGCGTTCAATCGTCTTTAGCGGAAGTTCCTTTACCTATAAAGTTAATGGCACAACAACGTATTCAGGGACTTTCTCTGTTTCAGGTTCGACCATTACCTTTAACGAATCCAGTTTAGGAACGGCAAGCGGTAATTTTTCATTATCAGGAAATACGCTAACCTTTTCAAACCACACATGGGACAGCAGTGTAAACGGCACATACACAAAAGACAGCGGAAGCGGCGGCAACACAAACCCCGGCGATATTACCTATACCGCAGTTCCCGACAATACCACCGCAACAACCGCCATTACATTAACCTTTAGCGCGGCGGTTACAGGCTTAACCGCAAACGATATTACCGTTACCGACGGAACCGGCTCGGCTGCCAAAGGAACGCTGGCCGGAAGCGGGACAAGCTGGTCTTTGGGAATAACCGTAAACACCGCCGGAAATGTAACGGTAAGCATAAACAAAAACGGCATTGAAAGCGCAGCCAAAACAGTGGCGGTTGCTAAACCCTCAGGCATGAAATGGACAGCCGTAACGGGCAGCACATTCGTAGGCAGAATCCGTGCAATCGCCTATGGCGGAACTGCAGGACAAGAGAAGTTTGTCGCAGGCGGCGGTAGCAAAATGGCGACATCAACGGACGGCGCAACATGGACAGCCGTAACGGACAGCACATTCGGAACAAGCGACATCTACGCAATCGCCTACGGAGGCGGCAAGTTTGTCGCAGGCAGCACTGACGGCAAAATGGCGACTTCGACGGACGGCGCAACTTGGACAGCCGTAACGGACAGCACATTCGGAACAAGCGACATCTACGCAATCGCCTACGGAGGCGGCAAGTTTGTCGCAGGCGGCAGAGACGGCAAAATAGCGACATCAACAGACGGCGAAACATGGACAGCCGTAACGCAAAGCATCTTCGGAACAAGCTCCACAAACTACATCTATGTAATCGCCTACGGAGGCGGCAAATTTGTCGCAAGCGGCGTGAGCAACAACAGCAAGAGAATAGCGACATCAACGGACGGAGTAACATGGACAACCGGAGCAATCCCCTCCAACAACTCCATCAACGCAATCGCCTACGGCGGAACTGCAGGACAAGAGAAGTTTGTCGTAGCCGACGGCAGCAGGATGGTGTATTCAACGGACGGCATAACATGGACAGCCGTAACGGATAGCACATTCAGCACAACAAGCCTCATCGCCGCAATCGCCTACGGCGGAACTGCAGGACAAGAGAAGTTTGTCGCAGCCGGAGAAAAAAGAAAAATAGCGTATTCAACGGACGGTACAACATGGACAGCCGTGTCAAACAGCACATTCGAAACAGGCAACAGGGACGACATCATCCTCGCAATCGCCTACGGCAACGGCACGTTTGTCGCAGGAGGCACTGGCGGCAAAATCGTGTATTCATCGGACAATTAACGGAACTATAACCATTCCCGCGCCCCAGTATCGGGGCGCAGGGAAAGGGTTTTACTTTTAAGGGGGAATGAAAAATGGTAGCGCCAAGTGCCTGACACCGAAATTCCGTAGTGTACCTGCTTATGCGGGTACACTACATATAGCGTACAGGTAGAGAGGTGGGGAATATTATCCCCGCCCTCATTTTAATTTTTAAGGAGAAATGAAAATGGATAATTACAATGATTTAACTGAACGGCAGAAAGGGTTATTTGAAAACGACATTCCTAAAATTTTGCGCCATTATACAAAACTGCCGTGTCTGCTTAAAATTCTTGAAAGTCAAAAATTTAAATTGTCAGATACCGATAATTTCAATGATCCAAAGGATAAGGCTTGGTCAAATGCCTATAAAAAAGCAACCGACAGCAAAAAACTTTATACCCTCTGCTTTACATGGGAAACAGAACTGATACATCATTGGAATACTTATGCAGGCGATAAATTCGGCTGTTATCTTGCGTTTAATGGCGCGGATTTAATTCAATCAGCAAAAGAAAAGAATATTAAATACGGTTGTGTCAATTACATAAAGAACATAAAAACAAACAGCGGTAATATTCTGGCTTCATTTGAAGATAAAGAAAAAATACCCTTTTCAAAAGCGTGGGCTTACAGGTGTGAACATGAATACCGTTTTGTAAGCACAGAAGAAAAAACGCTTGATATAAAATTCGACCACATACGTCAAATTGTAATAACGTCAAAAATGGACGATGATTTATTTGATTTTTATAAAGATAAAATAGAAAAAATTTATAAAGGACGGATTTCTCATTCTTCATTGGAAGAAGAAATAGAAGAAGGGTAACGCCGAGTGCCTGATACCGAAATATTGGAAAAATGCCGTCCGATTTTTGGAACGGTTTTTTCATATATCAATGTAAGGAGATTTAAATGAAAAAGAGCAATCTTTGGACGGGAATACTGGTAATAGCGCTGGTATTCACAATGGCGATTACCGCTTGCGGCGGAGATGATGACGGAGGCGGTGATAACGGCGGCAATAACGGCGGCAATACCGGCGGCGGCGATACCGGCGGCTGGAAAGCCGTAAAAGACAGCACATTCGGCACAAGCTACATCTACGCAATCGCCTATGGCAACGGCAAGTTTGTCGCAGGCGGCCAAAACAAAAAAATGGCGTATTCAACGGACGGCGCAACATGGACAGCCGTATCGCAAAGCGGCTTCGTATACGACAGCACCATCTACGCAATCGCCTACGGCAACGGCACGTTTGTCGCAGGCAGCGGTAGCAAAATGGCGACTTCAACGGACGGCGTAACATGGACAGCCGTAACAGACAGTACCTTCACCGCCTCCACAAGCGACATCCGCGCAATCGCCTATGACAACGGCAAGTTTGTCGCAGTCGGCCAAAACAGAAAAATGGCGACTTCAACGGACGGCGCAACATGGACAGCCGTATCGCAAAGCGGCTTCGCATACGGCAACGATACTATCTACGCAATCGCCTATGGCAACGGCAAGTTTGTCGCAGGCGGCACTTACGGCAAAATGGTGACTTCAACGGACGGCGCAACATGGACAGCCGTATCAGACAGCACATTCGACAGCGTAAGCGCAAACTTCGTCAGGGCAATCGCCTATGGAAACAACACGTTTGTCGCAGGATGTCAAGACGGCAAAATGGCGACATCAACGGACGGAATAACATGGACAACAGTAACGGACAGCACATTCGGAACAAGTTGGATCGGAGCAATCGCCTATGGCAACGGCAAGTTTGTCGCAGGCGGCAGCAGCGGCAAAATGGCGTATTCAACAGACGGCACAACATGGAAAGCACTATCGAACACATTCGGCGATAGTGGCATCATCGCAATCGCCTACGGCGGCGACAAGTTTGTCGCAGGCGGCACAGACGGCAAAATGGCGTATTTATCGGACAACTAGACAAAAGAGCAAATAGCAGGTAGCAAAGAGTAAAGTTAAGATTGTTGTATCTTACTTTGCTCATTGCTCATTGCTATTTGCTCTTTGAAAAAAGGAGGAATGAAAATGGCAATACTTACTACAGGGGCTTTTCTTGTGGAAGAAACGCTGAAAATGTTGTTTTCGCTTACGGTTGACGGCATAAAAAGTATTAACAGTATTAACAAGAAGGCAAAACAAAAACTTGTTAAAGTGTATCTCGAAATCCTTAAAAACAGAAACACATTGAAACAATCAGGCTTGCTCAAAACAAAAGGAATTGACGTTAATGATAAACCCTTTATCAGAGCAGTCAAAAACCTTTCTATTGCCGAAATAGAGCCGCTGTTTGAATTCAATAAAAGAGGCATTAAGTCCCCTGGCAGAAAAAATTCGGAACAACGCCGTAAAACACAGTATGCCGTCAATTATGTAGTAACCCAAATTACAGGGCTTAAATCGCTAATCAGCGTCAGAAGAAACAACAACGCCCCCCCTGTACGCCTTTCCTACCGTCTCAACACCCTCGACAAACACCTCGAAACGCTGGAGAAAACACTCCAGCCCATTGG
>Ga0268262_10002361_pt1 | contig 21916 bp, 16 predicted proteins | sample TergutNc150P3_FD_190354 | JGI IMG/M metagenome (GOLD analysis project Ga0268262, IMG submission 190354) | Nasutitermes corniger P3 segment gut microbial community from laboratory colony in Florida, USA - Nc150 P3 (SPAdes) (version 2) | ecosystem: Host-associated > Arthropoda: Insects >... | reverse complement strand
CCATGTCGGGATCAAGGTGAATGATGCCTTGAATATCCTGCACTGTGTCGCGGTAGCCGTAACCGTTGCGCTGTCCGCAGTATGTGAGAGATGCGGCGCGCGACCAGACAAACGTAATAAAACACTGATACGCGTTCCATGTGTTGATCATGTTGTTAAAGTTGTCGTCGGGGGTGTTCACTTTAAGATTGGCAAGGCGGCTGTGCCAATATGTTTTTAATTTGTCGATTTCTTTTTCGGGCAGGCTTGTGTCTTTATAACGTGAAACAAGTTCATTTGCCTGCGCTTCGCGTTTTTGTCCTAAGAGAAAAATAAATTCTTTTGTTTCACCGGGAGCGAGATCGAAAGTTGTGTGCAATGCGCCGCAAGGGTTTAAATTGTAGTTGAGAGTGTTGTCAAGTTTGCCGTTTTCCACGGAGACTGGATTTCCGTAATCGCGGTATTTGCCGAGGAACGCCGCGCGGTCTCCGCAGTAAGTCGCGACCTTCGCTCCGGCGAGAGCGAAAAAGCGAGTGTCAACTCTGCTTTCATTTACGGCGTTGAGGCAGTTTTCGTTTATTGTCTGTAAAATAAATTTTTCCTTAAAATAAGTGCGGGTGATAAACTGAGTATATTGAAGGTTTACCTGATCCTGTTCGTAAAAACTTTCGCAGGTAAATTCAACAAAACCAAAACAGGAAATTTTCCGCGCCTTGCTTCCGCTGTTTGTTACTTTTACTTTCCACACTTCATAATCAGCATCCTGCGGCACATAGTAGAGCGCCTGCGAATGAATATCCTTGTAATCCGCCTCAAGCTGAGTGTAGCCGGTCCCATGACGGCATATCGACTTGTACTGATTAAGCGGTTTGCCTACAGGCTGCCATGAAGCAGACCAGTAATCGCCGTCTTCATCGTCGCGCAAGTAGACGTAGCGTCCCGGTCGATCCTGCTCGTTAAAACGGTAACGGATCAATCTGCCCGCCGCGCCGCTTTTTACAAAGCTGTAACCGCCGGCATTGTTGGAAATAATCGCGCCGTAGGCGGGAGAGCCTAGGTAATTCGCCCAAGGAGCGGGCGTATCGGGCTTATCAATAACATATTCGCGTTTTTCAGAATCAAAATAACCATATTTCATTTGAATTCTCCATTGAATTTATAAGATATTTTATTTTATCATAAAGCTAATGGATTTGGAACAAGAAGAAGCTCTTTATGAATTTCTCGAAAACGTAAGCGAACCGTTTACTTTGGAAGATATTACGAACTGTATACAGACATCGGGACATAAACAAAAAAAACGGCTGACAATGGAAATAGGCGCTTACCTTGAGGCGCGGAAAATCGCTTTCAGGAAGGACAATAAACATTGGGTATCGCGTAAAACATGTTTTGAACCCGCGTTGTTTGTTATTACTCCCTCTCGTCTGGAATTGTTAAATGGGATTTTGATCCCCGGTCATCGCTGTGTTCCCTTCGCTAATCCGCTGACTCTTCCTCATCGTTATAAATTTTATTGGAAAGGCGAACCCATACCTGTCTCAACTACGGAAGCGCCGCCTGAAGATTTGTATCCTTATTTCTGCGTTTACGGCGAAGAATTTGCGCCGCAGTACATCGCAAGGGACAACCCGGAAAACGAAGAATCTTTTAACGCCGATCCTTACGAAGATCCGCCTGAGGTATCGATACATACGCTGGATATGCGCGGCATTTACCGCGAATGCGCTTTTGTACCCGGAGACCGTTTTAAAGTCCGCACCCTTAACTGGAATGAATGTAAGTTTGAATTGGAAAAAGTAGGAAAGGACGATTGGTCGCGCGCCGATTTAGATGAATGGCAAAAAGCGGCGGAAAGCGGTTTTGAAAACAGTTTCGCGATACTTGGTCCCGGAGCAAGCACCGAAGAACAAATTGCTTTTGCGTATTGGTACGGCGGCGAGCGCATGAGGGAAATCCCGGCTTATTCTTTGGAAGAATTTTTATATGAAAAAACAAATCGGATAGATACCGTGCCGTACGGCATAGAAACGCGCTTTTGGTTTGCGGGCAGGGAAATTCCCGACAGCGCGAATCTTCAAAATTACACGGTTCCGCCCGACAGAACATTTATTGAAGAACTGCTTTATGAAAAGAATATACCCATTTCCGAATTTGTGATTCTTTCCTATATAAGGGATTCTTTTTATCGCAATGAAAAACATGTCGATCTTGTAATTAACCGTTTGATTCCTCCTCTTATTCATCTTGAAGAAGCCGAATGGGATATATTGGCGGATTATATCAGCGACAGTATGGATGATTTTTACAAAGGATACTCAGTATTTTTGGATCAGGGCGCGGGTCCTGTCCGTCAGCGGGTCGCGGAGCTTCATACCGCCGTTATTGAGCTTTCCGCAAAACTGCAAAAGGGCGAGATTGAAACCGCGTGGCTTCCGCGGCACACATTTATCGTGCTTTCGCAAATTCAAGGGCACGCGGCGGCGTTACTGGAGGACCTTGCGTTTGACGATGCCCCTTCGGAATCCGACATTGCGGCGATGGATAACGCGCTGGACAGCATGATAGACACCTTTACCGACATTAAAGAATTGATAAATAACGCCATGGACAATTTTAGAAGAAGTAATCTTACATTGATTCAAGGCGGGAAAACATCCGCGCAATCAAAAGCTCAATCATGGCGCATGATACAGATTAGCATTTCGGGGCTTGAAGTTTGGCGGCGCGCTATTATTTCGCATAATTGCACTATGGAAGAAATTCACAAGTTAATTCAAATAGGCATGAATTGGAACGGGAATTTACGTTTTCGTTTTTATTATGAAACACCCGACGGAAACAAAGAATATCTGCACGATAAAATTAAGTTAGGTGACATTAATTTTCAAGGCAAAAAAGAGCTGATATACGAATACGGTTCAAAATGGAATGTAAAAGTGATAATAATGTCGTCGTATCAGCCCGCAAATAACGAAGTTACGCGATTTATCGCTGGCGACGGAGCCGCCCCTCCGGATCATGTTGACGGACCGCGTCATTTCAGGAAATTACTTTATTCATTGGAGATTGGCGGCAATGCTGAAAAACATTCGGCGCAGAACGAATTGGGAACGGATTTTGTGCCGGGTGTTTTTAATCTTGATAAAATGAACCAAAAATTAAAAGAAATTTTTAAAAGAGAGGGAGCGGAAACCGTAACGGAAAATTTTTCCGGTGATAATGAATAAACTTCTATATATTTATATTTTCTCTTGTTTGTTTTTACGATAAAAAGGTTTTTAATAGACAGATTTTTATTTTTTCTGTGCAAAGTAATAAATCTATATTATAATTAATTCATAATGAAAACAATTTTTGTCGTAGATGACAGCGATACTAATCTTTCAACAGCGGAAAAAGCTTTGGAAAAAATGTACAGAGTTATGACAATACCTTCCGCGGCGAAAATGTTTTCTTTATTGGAAAAAGTGCCCCCCGATCTTATCCTTTTAGACATTGAAATGCCTGATATTGACGGTTTTTCGGCTCTTGAAAAACTAAAATCCAATAATTCATGGGCTAACATTCCGGTTGTTTTTTTAACCGGTCGCTCGGATACGGATGTAGAAGTGCGCGGATTTCAAAATGGAGCGGTGGATTTTATTTTAAAACCTTTCTCCGAGCCTGTGCTTTTAAACCGTATCAGAAACCATCTTAATATTGATGAATTAATCCGCGAACGGTCGGCTCAGTTAAACAGGCTTCAAAACGGCATTGTCTCGGTTTTGGCGAATTTAGTCGAAAGCAGAGACAAGGATACAGGCGGTCACATTGAACGCACGTCGGCTTATATTAAAATTTTACTTACCGAAATGAAAAAGCGCGGAGTTTATAAAGAGATAATTTCAGATTGGGATACGGAAAAAATTATCGCTTCGGCGCGTATGCATGATTTGGGAAAGATTTCCATAACGGATTTAATCGTAAACAAACCCGGTAAACTTACGGAAGAAGAATATGAGATTATGAAAACCCATGCTGCGGAGGGAGAACGTATAATCGACAGAATTATTGCACAGACAGGCGGGGGCGAATTTTTGTATAATGCCAGATTGTTTGCCGGAAGCCACCATGAACGATGGGACGGAACAGGCTATCCGTATAAGCTTAAAGGCGAAGATATTCCTCTGCAGGGACGCATTATGGCGATTGTAGACGTATACGACGCTCTTCTTTCCGAGCGTCCTTATAAAAAAGCGTTTTCAGAAGAAGAGGCGGTTAAAATTATTATGGAAAACGCCGGAACGCATTATGATCCCAAAATAACGGAAGTGTTTTTTGATGTAAAAGAGCTTTTTAAAGAGGCAAGGGCGAATATTTAATGTTTTTAGAGAATGAAAAAAGGATAAAAAAACAAACTCGCCTGCTTGATACGGTAAATACCGCCGCCACAATTCTTTTAGCCGGCAATAAAAATATTCCTTTTGAAACAATATTAATAAAAAGTTTTGCCCTTATCGGTCACTGTCTGGATGTTGATCGCGTTCAGGTTTGGCGTAATGAATTTATTAACGATGAACGGCATTTTGTTTTACGTTACGAATGGCTTAGCGATGCCGGTAAAAGATACAGGCAAATTCCCAATGGTCTGCATTTTCCGTACAGTATGAAGAAAGATTGGGAAGAGTTATTTCTGCACGGCGGCTGTATAAACAGTCCGTTATCTGAAATGTCAAAAGAAGATCAGGAATTCTTAAGCTATTACGAAATGAAGTCCGTTGTAGTTATCCCCATGTTTCTGGACGGCGAATTTTGGGGGCTTTTCAGCATAGACGACTGCAGATGCGAACACAGTTTTTTAAATGAAGAAATCAACATATTAAGATCGGCTGGATTAATGATGTGCACCGCCATAAACCACAACATCCAGTTAATGAAAATTAACGAGGCTGACGAACGCACGCAGATAATGCTTGACGCCGCTCCTTTCAGTGTTATTTTTTGGGACAAAGATTTAAAACTTATTGATTGTAATCAGGAATCGGTAAAAATGTTTGAAATGCTGGATAAACAGGATTTTATTGAAAACTTTTATCATCTTTCTCCTGAATATCAGCCCGACGGTCTTTTGTCAAAAGATAAAGGTATTGAACTTGTAGGCAAAGCTTTAAGAGAAGGTTACAGCCGTTTTGAATGGACGCATCAAAAAATGAACAAGGAACAAATACCTGTGGAAGTAATCTGCATTCGTGTTAGACATAAAAATGAATTTACTGTTACGGAATACATGAGAGACCTTCGCGAACAACAGAAAATAATAGCTGAAATGCGAAAAGCCGAAGCGGCGGAAGAAAGCAGCAAGGCAAAGAGCCAATTCCTTGCGAAAATGAGTCATGAAATCCGCACTCCCATGAACGCTATTCTGGGTATTACGGAAATTCAGCTTCAGGATGAATCGATTCCGAAACATACAAGGGAAGCGCTGGAAAGAATTTTCAATTCCGCCGATCTTTTGCTTGGAATAATAAATGATATTCTTGATCTTTCTAAAATTGAAGCCGGAAAATTTGAATTAATTCCTGCTCATTATGATATTGCGAGTCTAATTCACGACACTGTTCAGTTAAACATAATGCGTTATGAAAGCAAGCCCATCGAATTTAAACTGGAAATAGACGAAAAAATTCCCGTTCTGCTTTTCGGCGATGAACTTCGCATTAAACAAATTTTAAACAATCTGCTTTCTAACGCGTTTAAGTATACGCATGAGGGCGTGGTAAGCCTTAGTATTTCATCTGAGCCCAAAGACGATGAAAGCGTAACAATTGTTTTCCGGATCAGCGATACCGGACAGGGCATGACGGCGGAGCAGGTGCAAAAATTAGGAAGCGAGTATTCCCGTTTTAACATGGAAGCGAACCGCAGGACTGAGGGAACAGGGCTTGGCATGAACATTACCCGTAATCTATTACGAATGATGAATGGAGTTATCGATATAAAAAGTGCGCCGAATGAAGGTTCTGTTTTTACCGTACGTCTGCCGCAAAAATTTATTGATTCCGACCCGATTGGCAGAATAATGGCGGAAAATCTGATGCAGTTGAATTTTGTCAATGAACAGAGAATAAGAAACTTGCAGATAAACCGCGAATATATGCCGTACGGCAGAGTTTTAATAGTTGACGATGTGGAAACAAATCTTTATGTCGCCAGAGGATTAATGGCGTCCTATGATCTTTCCATTGATACGGCAATGAGCGGATATGAAGCCATTGATAAAATAAAAAATAAATTTGATTACGACGTTATTTTTATGGATCACATGATGCCGAAAATGGACGGTATTGAAGCGACAAAAATAATCCGTGAATTGGGATATACAAAACCGATTGTCGCGTTAACAGCAAATGCCCTTACAGGACAGGCGGAAATGTTCTTAAGAAACGGGTTTGATGAATTTATATCCAAGCCGATTGATATCCGCCAGTTAAATATGGTGTTGAATAAATTAGTGCGCGATAAATATCCGCTGGAAGTTATTGAAGCCGCGCGTAAGCAAAAGGAATTAATTGCCGGAAGAACAAAACCGCATAATGTTGATTCGCAGTTATTGGAATTTTTTATTCGCGACGCGAGAAAGGCGGGCGGCATATTGGAGGGCGTTTATTTAAACAAATGCAGAAAGATAGACGACCTCCCCATGTTTATAATAAATGTTCACGCCATGAAAAGCGCCCTTGCGAACGTGGGAGAAAAAGAACTGTCGGCGGAAGCGTTTATATTGGAACAAGCGGGACGCGAAAACGACATAAAACTTATTTTAGACAGACTTCCGTTTTTTCTTGAATCGTTATATAAAATTATCAAAAAATTTGAAGAAAAAGAGTTAAAAACCAAAAAAGACGGTTTCGGCGATTATTCACAATTAAAAGAAAAGTTAATTGAAATACGCATTGCGTGCGGCGAGTACAACAAAAAAGCCGCCAAAGACTTGCTTACGGAATTAAAAACAAAAGAATGGTCTGCGCCTGTGGAAGAACAACTCACCGTTTTAACAGAGTTTTTACTGCATAGCGATTTTGACGACGCTATAAAAAATATCGATGAATATCTTAACAAGAAATAACTTTATAAACATACCTATCCATTAAAACTCTTTCCATTACACCCACAGGGGAACGCAGTAAATTGTCATATTCGGCTGTCAGGGCTAGGCAGGCTTCCGCGGATTGAGCGTTATAGCGGCGGGCGGCGGCGGCGTAATCGTCCTTTGCTTGGGGAGATGAAAGCCCGATTTTTTTTAATTCAAAGCTGTTGTTGGCGTCTCCTGTTTCCAGCAGAGACAGATAATCGCCTAGTTTTCTAAAGCACCACGCAAGCCCCGCAAGAATACTTTGCGCGCTCTCTTTTGCGGCTAACATAACGGAAAGCGATTCAAGCGCTTTTGATAAATCGCCTGAGGCTATCCGGGAAAAGAGCGTAAAGGCTGATTCTTCCCTATTATGAGAAAGCCATTTTTCAACATCTTCCGCTCTTACCTGACTTTCTCCCCGCTCCTTGTCACGAGGTAAAAAATGTACAAGGCGGGAACATTCCCTCTTTAACGCTTCCGTATTATTTTCCACCATTTCCAAAATTACGGAGATGGAGTCTTTATCAATATTAAAACCTTCCCGCTTAAAAAATTGTTTTAGCCATTCATTTTTTTCCCTTTCAAAAAGCTCGTAAAAAATCTTTCGGTTGTTTTTCGGAACCGCGTCGTCAAGAGCGGCGGCAAGTTTTTTTTCATCGGAGAGCATGATAATTGTCGTATTAGGATCAAGATTATCTATGCAGGAAACAAGAAGTTCAATCTCGTCTTTCTTTTTGATTGCTTCCGCGTTTTTTATAATTATCAGAAGTTTTTCGGAAAAAAGGCTGTTATTTTGAATCGTATCGGCAATTGTACTAACGGGAGTTTCACCGGCGTAAAAGGTCGTTATTTCAGCGTCCGGTATTTTTTGTTTTATTGAGTCTGTTTCGTCCTGCTTTTTTCCAAGCTCAGGACCAAGAAAGATATACGCGTTAGGTGAAGCGGCCGGCATATCAATATGATCTTATTACTGTGGATAATCTGCCCAAAACTTTTATGTCATGGGTGTAATAACGCGGCTTGTACGCGGGATTTTCCGCTTCCAATCGAATTCTTGCGCTTTCCCTGTAAAACTTCTTCAATGTTACGCCTTCTTCGGATGAATCTTTATCAAACACGACTACTACGGCAATCTCGCCATTATTAACTATATTATGTTTTTCGATAATTGCTATATCTCCTTCCAAAATACCCGCGCCGATCATTGAATCGCCTTTTACTTTAAGTGCAAAATATTTTTTGTTTCTCTTCAACATGGAACGGTGAATCAGAATATTTCCGTCAAAATTTTCCTCCGCTAAAAGAGGAGTACCTGCGGCGACTGTTCCAAGTAACGGGACTTCTACCAAATCCGCGTCTTCCGGTCTTGAATGGGTCAACCCCATTGTACGCGGTCTCTTGTCAGCTTGCCTTAACTGTCCTTTTTTACGCAGGGCGGTAATGTGATCATGCGCCCCTTTTACGGAAATTTCAAAATGATCCGCTATCTCTCTTATTGCCGGAGGATATGAATTCTTTTTAATATAGTTAGCGATAAATGATAGCACCTGTTTCTGACGATCTGTCAACTCTTTCATAATATCATTGCTCCCTATTTTTTTGCCGCCGTAATACTGTACTTTCTTATTTTGGCGTGAAGGTTGCTTGGATAAATGCCAATCGCCTCAGCCGTTCTTGATATTATACCATTATTTTTTAAAAGTTGGAATTCCAAATAATATTTTTCAAAACTATCTTTTGCCTCATTGTAATTTTGTTCTAAAATGTCCGACGGCAGCGCGGTTTCCTCGCTTTTTTGCTCTGTATTTACGGGGTTTTTTCCCTTTATATTGAGGAGTTTACCAATATCTTCCCCATTTATGACATTCCCGCTGTGCATTACAGCTATTCTTTCCGCTAAATTCTTCAATTCCCTTACATTTCCGGGCCAATTATGAGCGGAAAGAATATCTATAGCGTCGGATTCCAGCGTTGTCTCCTTTCCCGATAATTTTAAAAAATGGCAAAGCAGATGGGGGATATCTTCCTTTCTATCCCGCAAAGGAGGGGAATGAATCGGGATAACATTTAACCTGAAAAATAAATCCTGCCTGAACCGCCCCTCTTTGCACGCTTTTTCCAAATCTTGATTTGTCGCCGCTATGATGCGCACGTCGGTCTCTATTGTTTTTTCTCCGCCGACGCGTTCAATTTTCTGTTCCTGAATGACGCGCAAAACTTTTGCCTGCGCGGAAAGACTCATGTCGCCGATTTCGTCAAGAAAGAGAGTGCCGCCGTGCGCCAACTCAAAACGCCCCTTGCGCGTAGAGACCGCGTCCGTGAAAGCGCCTTTTTCGTGACCAAAGAGTTCGCTTTCTATCAGCGTTTCCGGTATTGCCGCGCAGTTTACGTCAATAAACGGATTGTCGGCGCGCGCGGAACAAGAATGTATAGCCCTTGCGATTACTTCTTTGCCGGAGCCGTTTTCGCCTGTGATTAAAATTCGCGCGTCGCTTGCCGCCGCCTGTATTACCGTTTCTCTTATGTTTCTCGCAAGCGCGCTTGTTCCGATTATATCCTCGCTTGAAAAATTATAGGTTTTTTTAAGCGTTTTATTTTCTTCGCGGAGTTTTTTTATCGCAAGCGCGTTTCTGCATACCGTTAATACTTTGTCCAGCGACAGCGGCTTTTCCAAAAAGTCAAACGCGCCAAGTTTAACGGCGCTTACAGCCATCTCGATATTCGCGTGACCTGAAATCATTACGATTTCCGTTACAGGCCATTCTTTGCGTATTGTTTCAAGCGCTTTAATGCCGCCCATTTTCGGCAGAAGAACGTCAAGAAAAACCATGTCTATTACTTCGCGTTTTAAAAGTTCTATACCGGCAAGCGCGTCTTCCGAAGTAAAAACTTTATATTTCTCATCTTCAAGAATGGACGCGAGAGTTACTCTGATACCGGGTTCATCATCAATGATTAATATTGACGGCATATAATTCCTTAGGCAGACGGCAGATCGATATAAAATGTTGATCCTATACCAAGCGCCGAATCAAACCAGATTGTTCCGCCATGATCCGTAACAATTCTCTCGACAATGGGAAGCCCTAATCCTGTGCCTGACGCTTTAGTTGTAAAATAAGGAGTAAAAATTTGTTTGCCTTCCTCTTCGCCGATACCATTGCCCGAATCCTTGACGCTTATTCTACAGTAACAAACTTCTCTTTTTTTGACAATATCGGAACGCAATTCAATTTCTCCGTTTCCCGACATTGAATCAATTGCGTTTATCACAAGATTTGTAAGAATTTGCGAAAGCCGGTGTTTGTCAATTTTTATCTGAATATCCTGAATATGCGCAATATTGAATTTTACATTGGGGTATGAGCCTGAATATGCGTTTATAACTTCTTCTACGGACTCTTTTAAATTTGTCAGCGAGTTAGACGGTTCCATTGGTTTTGACAGCGTTCTGAATTCATTTAACAAAACCGAAAGCCCTTCCGTCTCCTGAATGATCGCCATCATGGAGTTTTCAAGGATTTCGCCGATTTGCTCGGGCTCGTTCCGCCATCTGCGAAGTACGCGCTCGGCGGAAAGTTTTATCGGCGTAAGAGGGTTTTTTATCTCGTGAGCCAGCTGCTGAGCCATGTTCTGCCAAATAGAGATTTTTTCGTTTCTTACAAGCGCCTCTCTGGTTTTTTCCAAGTCCTGAACCATTGAGTTAAAAGAGCGGATTAAAATACCAAGTTCGTCGTTACGGCTTGATAAAATCTGGAAAGAAAAGTCTCCGTCCGCTACGCGCTGGGTCGCGTCCGTTAACTCGACAATGGGGCGGGTAATGCGCCTTGTGAATGAGATAGCGATAATTGCGGTCATTAAAATAGTAGGAAGAAAAAATGCCGCGTAAAAATAAATTAATAACGGGCGTATATTATTTCTTAACAAGTCAACTGTTTCAAAACGTTCAGCTTGATTGTCCAATAAGGATTTTCCCCTGTCAAAATCATCCCCAAGGTTATAATTTATAACGCGTACGGTATTTTGCGGCATTTTTTGCACATAACGAATTGTATCCTGATCCCTAGGCAGCGATCTTATTACAAAGCCTGTCTCGGCGGAAGGAGGGGACGGCAGTCTGAAACGGTTGTCGCCTGTATATGATACTTCCGTCCATTGATCGCCCGCCAAACGAAAAACCTGAACGGAGGAAATATCCTGCGGAAGTTTTTCCTGCGTATCTCCGCCCGACAAATAACTTTGTCTAAGCGTCTTTTCAAAACGATCAAAGTGCATGGAATAGCTGTCCGCGATAAAACTATTAGCCGCCTTTGTAGACGCGTCCGAATCTATGTTGTTCCAAAAACGGACAATCTCGTTTAACGCGGCGCTTGTCATCAATGTTGTCGGCGAAATTGAAAAAATGACGATAACGGCGAAGTAAACCAGTAATCTTGCGTTAAACCTGCTGCCGGGACGTTTATGGATAAAATCCGTAATAAGATTAAAAACAGTAAAGCCAAGAACAATTATTAAAACAATTGGAATAGTGAAAAAAACAAAAAGGTTAATACGATCCGGCATTTCGCCGTTTTGGAGAGTGTTTATAAAAAATTTCTGCGAAAAAAGAAAAGTAAGAACGCATAACAGCGAATAAATTAAAATTAATATTCGTACTCTTAAAATTGAATATTCAGGGCGGGGTTTAATATTCGGCACGTAATTTACTCTTCCTCAAATTTTGATTCAAAGAGTTTAACCAGCGTATCTACCGCCGTTACTTCGTCCTCTCCCTCGGCGATAATTTTTAATTCTGTTCCGTAGGACGCGCCTAAAGTTATAATACCCATTATGGATTTGGCGTTTATTCTGTCGGAGCCTTTTTCTATGTAAATATTCGATGAGAAATTTTTTGTCGTCTGAACCAAAAGAGCGGAGGGGCGCGCGTGAATGCCTGCTCTGTTTGACACTGTAACAATCTTTTCAGTCATCCCGCTTCCCCTAAATTACGTCGTCATAGCCAAAAAAGACCGAACGCGTAGCGTCGCTCTCGATCCATTTAAGGATATTTTTGTTGAATTCCTTGGCGGCATGATACCCCATGGATTTTAACCGCTCATTCATAGCGGCTGTTTCTATGATAATCGGGATGTTACGTCCCGGTTTTACAGGGATTGTAAGTTTGGGCACATTAACGCCCAATATATCAACCGTATGATCTTCCGCGCCGAGTCTGTCGTAATTTTTTTGAGAATCCCATTCTTCCAACGCTACTACAAGCTGAATTTCTTTTCGGTCTCTAATCGCTCTTACGCCGAACAGGTGCGTAATATTGATTATTCCCGGACCGCGAATTTCCATGTGGTGTCCGATAATTTTATTAGCGCCCGCGCCCATCAACGTATTTCCGTAAATACAATTTATTTCCACTACGTCGTCGGCGACAAGACGGTGCCCGCGGTGAATCAGTTCCAGCGCGGTTTCGCTTTTTCCGACTCCCGAATCGCCCTGTATCAAAATTCCCAACCCGTAGACTTCGACAAGTACGCCGTGAACAATCTGGCGCGGCGAGAAAATGCTGGAAAGGATACGCATTATTCTGGTGGAAAAATCGGCTGAGCCTAAATCGGTCTGTAAAATCGGGCATTGGGCTTTCTCGGCAATCTCGAAAAATTCTTTGTGCGGCATCAGACTGTGCGTGAAAATACAACAGGGAATCGGAAAACTAAACATTTCCGTAATCGTATCGGTTTTGCCCTCATTTTCCAGCCGCCGTAAAAAAGCCACCTCTCCGCGCCCGAAAAGCTGAATTCTTTGAAAAGCAAAGTCCTCAAAAAATCCCATAATGGCTCCCATTGGTCTGTTTAAGTCGGGAATATCGATAGATCTTCCAAGTCCTTTTCTGCCCCCAATACAGCGTAAATTTAACGAATTATGCTCTTTGAGATCGAGATCGATTAGATCGAGTATAGTAAAGACCCTATCCGCCATACTATAATTTTATATTAATTATCATTACTGTTCAATGATTTTCGTACTTATACCATTGACTTCTCGACATTATTTTAATTTTTTTGTATATTACAGGTAAATACACATTAGGAGGTTATCATGCGTGTTTACAACTTTTCTCCCGGACCTTCGGCGCTTCCCTTGCCGGTTTTGGAAAAAGCGGCGGCTGAAATGACGGACACTAACGGCTCCGGTCAATCTGTAATGGAGATGAGCCATCGTTCAAAGGATTTTAAGCCCATTATCGAAAAGACAGAATCCCTTTTAAGGGAATTAATGTGTATTCCGAGCAATTATAAGGTGCTCTTTTTGCAGGGCGGCGCGTCCCTTCAATTTTCAATGATTCCCCTTAACCTTGCGGCGGGCGATACGCCCGGACAGGGTAAAAAAGCCTCATATATCGACACAGGCATTTGGTCGGATAAGGCGATAAAAGAAGCCTCAAAATACGCCAAAGTGGAAGTAAAGGCAAGCTCCAAAGACAAGGCTTATACATACATTCCCGACGCTCCTGCTCCTTCTTCAGACGACGCCTATTATCACATAACTTTGAACAACACGATTGTCGGAACCAAATGGGATAAACTCCCCAATACAGGCTCCGTGCCTCTTGTCACGGACGCTTCCAGTTGTATCCTCTCAGAGCCGCTTGATGTAAGTAAGTTTGCGTTAATCTACGCCGGCGCTCAGAAAAACCTGGGTCCCGCGGGCACTACCGTTGTTATCATCCGCGAAGACCTGGTAAAAAAGACGCCTGATTGGATTCCCGTCATGCTCAGGTATGACACCCACGTCGGCGAAGGCTCCATGTACAATACTCCGCCATGCTACGGCATTTACATTATCGGGCTGGTGTTGGATTGGGTAAAAAAACTCGGCGGCGTTGATGCGATGGGAAAATTGAACCGCGAAAAAGCCAAACTCTTTTATGATTATCTTGATTCGTCGGATTTATTCCATTCTCCCGTACAAAAAGAATCCCGCAGTTTGATGAACATTCCGTTTGTAACAACAGAGAAGGACGAAGCCAAGAAGACAGAGATTGAAACCCGTTTTGTAAAAGAAGCGGCGGCGGCGGGACTTATAAATCTTGCGGGACACAGACTCGTAGGCGGTATGAGGGCGAGTATTTACAACGCAATGCCTATCGAAGGCGTAAAAGCGTTGATAAGTTTTATGGACAAATTCAAAAAATAAGGAAGTAATATGTTTCGTATACAGACATTAAATAAAATTTCTCCCCTAGGGTTGGATCTTTTCCCACGGGACAAATATGAGGTCGCCAGCGACATTCCCAATCCTGACGCGATATTGGTGCGAAGCGCCGACATGAACGGCTCGGAAATACCGTCTTCCGTACTTGCGATTGCCAGAGCGGGCGCGGGATACAACAATATTCCCGTTCAGAAATGCAGCGACGGCGGAGTGGTAGTTTTTAACACTCCCGGTGCGAACGCCAACGCTGTCAAAGAACTTACCCTTGCGGCTCTGCTTCTTTCATCGCGCAGCATTATCGGCGGCGTTAACTGGACTTTGTCGGAAGCAGGCAAGCCCGATATAGCCGAGCTTGTTGAAAAAGAAAAATCCAAATTTACAGGACCGGAAATTAAGGGGAAGACTTTAGGCGTTGTAGGACTCGGCGCTATCGGCGTAATGGTCGCAAACGACGCTATTGCGCTGGGTATGGATGTTATCGGCTATGACCCGTATATTTCCGTAGACGCCGCATGGAATCTTTCCCGCGAAGTTGTCCGCGCGGACACTCTTGAAGGACTTCTCGCAAAATCAGATTATATCACTCTGCACATTCCGCTTGGCGACAACACCAAAGGACTGCTGGATGCGGAAAAATTCCGTTTAATGAAAAAGGACGCGCGCGTTATAAATTTTTCACGTAACGCGCTGGTAAAGGATAAGGACATAATAGAAGCGCTAGACGCCGGAAAAATCAGCGTTTATGTAACAGACTTCCCCTCTCAGGAGCTTTTAAAGTGCAAAAAAGTCATCGGTATTCCGCACCTTGGCGCGTCAACCCCCGAAGCCGAAGACAATTGCGCGATAATGGCGGTTAAGCAGATCATGGATTATCTTGAGACCGGGGCAATCCGCAATTCCGTAAACTTTCCGCGCTGTAAACTTGAACAGCATACCGCTTACAGACTGCTTGTAGTAAACAAAAATATCCCCAACATGATTGGACAGATTACTACAATCCTTGCCGGTTCAAACATCAATATTACAGACTTAATCAATCACCACCGTGATGATTACGCCTATAACATTATTGATACTGAACAGCAATTATCGGCGTCTGTACTTGAGCAGATTCGCAAAGTTGACGGAATAATAAGGGTTCGGGCGATTTAAAGGTAGTTTTTTGGAAACAAGTTTTTCAAAAATAAACTTAAAATTTATAATGCCCATGTTTACAGGGGTATTATGCTCTATGCTTGTTTGCGCGTTAATAGGCGTCTCATCCGGTTATATTAAAAAACCAGCGCCCCCAAGTATTATTGAAGACGAAGACGAAGAAGATTTTTCCACGCTTTTTCTTCCGTCGGATCATATTGCGGATTCTGTTTTGGAATACTACCGGAAATTTGAATACAAAGAATGGGTCATTGATTTTTTTACCGCTATATGCAAAAACAGGGAAATTGCATGGTCTATTTTGAACAGTTCCGATGAATTTGATGTTCCGCCCGCGTTGGCTTTTGCGTTATGCTGGGAAGAAAGCAGATTTAACCCCAACGCGATAAACAGGCAAAACCGCGACGGAAGCATAGATCGCGGATTGTTTCAGTTAAATAACAAATCTTTTCCTTATTTGGAAATTTCATCTTTTTACGGTATTAATTCCAACGCGCGTTACGGAGTCGGTCATCTTAGGCACTGCCTGGATGTAGGCGGCAGCGAGATTTCCGCCCTTGCCATGTACAACGCCGGCGCGGGAAGGGTAAGATCGACCGGCGCGCCGGAAATTACTCTTAATTATGTAAGCAGGATTTTAGAAAACCGCAGAAAAATAGAAAGCCGTTTTCATACCAAGTTAATCAAAGAAGAAGAAAGCCGTCTTGCCGGAAACGCCGAAGACTCATCAGGCGGATTATTCAGCCGCGTATTTTAATTAATGTCCCCCCAACCGGAAATTGCTTTGCAATTTTTTAAACGGCGCTGCGCGTGCTTATACGCGGCAATGTAATTGTCTTTATTTTCATCTTTCACAGCCCATGCCGGAACATTATGTAAATCATTATCAGACTCAATAAAAACGGAAATCCCCTCTTTATCCGCTGTTATTAAAATTTTTCTTAAATACGCTAAATACGCTTCGTCGTAGATTCCCGCTCCCTCATGCTCAATCGCCACCCATGGAATTGTCAGTTTAAAAGAATTCGTCCCAGTTTTTTTCAACTCGCGGAAACGTTCCTCGGCTTCTTCGAGGGGAAAAGGGTTTCCTATAAATGAAATATTATTTTGATTCTGCATTGTCATCTCTATGCAGGTTATTCGGCAAGTATTTCCAGAACTTCTTCGGGAGATTTTGCGTTTATAATTTCTTCGCGTTTTTCCGCGCTTTTGAATAACAAACTTACTTCAGCCAAAAATTGCAAATGAGGTCCTGTTTTTTCCACCGGAGAAAGCGTCATGATGAAAATCCTGCACGGCTGTTTATCCAGAGAATCAAAGTCCACGGGGTTTTTGGAAATACCGATACAGGCGACCAGATCCTCAGTAGAGGCGCATTTGCCGTGCGGGATAGCGATACCATGCTTCATACCGGTAGACATTTTTTCTTCTCTTTCCATTACCGCCGCTAACGCAGCCCCTTTATCCTTGATTTTTCCCGTTCTGACAAGAATATCAAGCAATTCGTTAATTATTTCTTTCTTGGTAGTACCTTTTAAGTTAAGGTCAATGGTTTCCGTTGAAATGACAGTTTTGAGATTCATAATATATATATTTTAACGTAAAAATGGTGGAAAGTCAATAGGGCAATAAACAGGGGCATCCTACATGTTTTGCGCGGGGTTACAAAAGGAAATTGAAAGTCTTGTATAACGAGACGCAGGATTCGTCCTACATTCGGCAACATACGCCCCTTCGGGTCGTTTGCCGATAGGAATGGATTTACTGCACCGCCATTCGGCGGTGCGACGTCATCCTGTTGCCTCATTCCGGACCGGGGTTTTTACTAAACGCGCCTCCTGCGCGTTTGCCGTTGGCACGCGAAAACCCTTCGAATCCTGCGCGGCTCAAAAAAATAAAAAAGCTCGCCTACGGCGAGCCTTTTTATTTTTTTTATAGTGAGCCGCGCAGGATTCGAACCTCCGACCACCGCCTTAAAAGGGCGATGCTCTGCCAACTGAGCTAGCGGCCCCAAGACCCTCTTGGAGTCTTTATATAACATATAAATTTAAAGAAAAAAAATCAAGAGGGGAAATAGGCATTTTCAATGGCTATTTATTGTAGGAAATTAAGAAAAACAGTAACAGGGCGCGGATAAGATCCTGCGCCCTGCGATGTTTTTCTTTTTACTTTATTACGGCTCCCGCAAACTTGTAATACGCCGGTTTGGCTTTGCCGTTATGGTCAAATAAGAGCGGCAAGCCGGCTGAACGCCAACTGTTGTTGTCGGTAATGCCCCAAATTGATATGCGTTCAATTATATCTTTAAAATCCATGTAAACCGCCATATATTGCCGATACAGATCCGCCTGCGTTAATAATCCATTGTTGGTTACAGTTGATTGATTATGTTTGTTCGCTCCCTGACCGACAGAACTGAATTCACTCCAACCCTGACCAAGTACGTCAATCTCGGAGACAGCTGCTTTTACGCCTAACGCCTTGAACATATTCAAGGTAGCCCTTATGCTCGCCGCTGATACGCTGGTATTGTGATGTTCCTGCATTGCTATTCCTTCAATAAGGAGCCTTGTTTCAGACGGGAACGCCGCCTTGTATTGTTGATTCACATCGCGCACCATGTCGCGAATCATTGTCGCTTTACCGGACTGATCCGTATTGTAATCGTTGTAAAACAATTTTGCGTTGGGATCCGCCTGACGCGCGGCAAGATACGCTTCGTATACAAATTCATAGCCGATAGCCTTAAACCAGGGATTTTCCGCGCGCATTGCGGTTTTCCAGTCGGCGGACGCGCTTACACCGTCCGGAAAAACTTCGTTTAATATATCCCATGAGTAAATTTTTCCTTTGTATCGACTCATTACATCGGTTATAAATTGTTTCATTGCCGAAAGAGCTATGTCTTTGGTTTCTTTTGCCATGTCTTTTTGCCATTGCGGAATTTGACTGTGCCAGAGTAATGTATGCCCGATAATTTTAAAGTTTGAACCGGTTGCGGCATTAACAAAATTGTCCGCTTTAGTCCATGTGTAGTTGATTACTCCGGTTGACGCGTTTCTGCCGTTTGTAACCGCGTCAGGCTTCATATCGTTTTCCGGAGTAAGAGCGTTAAAGTGGCGAATCAAAGACGCGTTGGTAATTTTTGATCCGTTTCCGTCATTGCTTGCGGCGATATTACCAACAAGTATACTTGCCGGGAAAAGATCCTTAAACGGCGATAAATTCGCTATACTTTCCTGCGGCTCTGTTGTCGCGGCTATATTAAATGTTTGAGTTGCATCATCCGCCGCTTTGGCTGTGATTGTCGCTTGCGCCTTTGCAGAACCTTGCGTAAATTTTTGGCTTCCCCCTTCGGCGGTTGTAAAACTTGTTAAGTTTGAGGTTATAACGCCATTATTATCAACAGATACCTTTGTTGAGTCGCTGGAAGACCATGTTATAGTTTTACCGCTCATTTCAGCGTTTAGCATAGAAGTAAGATCTTTTTTACTGCCAACGGTCAGGAGTATCGCATTGGGATCAATCGGCGTTACGGTTCCGGGCGATGATCCTGTTCCATGCGATGTTCCAGTTCCCGGCGACGTTCCGTTTCCGGATGATGTTCCGCTTCCATGCGACGTTCCGGTTTCCGGCGTTGTCTCAACCTCAGTCGGCGTTTCAGGAGTCTGTTTACATCCAAAAAGAAACAGAACAATTATTAAAAATATACCGATTCGTTTAATATTCATTTTTACCCCCTATAAATATTATGACCATAATATATATCACCGTAACGCCTGACTGTTAGGAGAATATTATTTTTGTTAGGTGAAAATTATTGTTGACGCAGTTAATAAAAATATTATCTGACGATTGTAAATTTTCTACAAAGAACTTTATTTTTACGAAACGGCAAAACAAGATTAAAACAAAAAAAGAGCGTGGATTTACCACGCTCTTTATGTTTTTTATTTTTTTCTAAGGCGTTGGTATTCCTTCGACAAATTTGTAATACGCCGGTTTGGCTTTACCGTTAGGGTCAAATAACAGCGGTAGCCCGCTTGAACGCCAGCTACTGTTATCTGTAACGCCCCAAATTGATATGCGTTCAATTATATCTTTAAACTCCATGTAAACCGCCATATACTCCTTATACCGCTGCGCTTGCGTTAATAATTGATTATTGGTTACGTTAGAAGATGTGTGTTTGTTTGCGCCCTGTCCTCCAGCAGAATTAATATCACTATATGACTGATAACCAAGTACATCAATTTCTGAGACAGCTACTTTTACGCCGATATCTTTGAACAGATTTAATGTAGTTCTTATGCTCGACGCTGATACGCCTAAATTGTGATGTTCCTGCATTCCTATTCCTTCGATAAGGAGTCTGCCAGCGGCTTCCCCTGCAGGTTTATCGCCGGAAGTAAGATATTTTTGGTTTACCTCGCGCACCATGTCGCGAATTAATGTCGCTTTGCCGGATTGATCTGTATTAAAATCGTTGTAATACAGTATTGCGCCGGAATCTGCTTTACGCGCGGCAAGATACGCTTCGTATACAAATTCATAGCTGATAGCCTTAAACCAGGGATTTTCCTGACGCATTGCAGTTTTCCAATCTCCACCGCTAGCGTCGTCCGGGAAAGCTTCGTTTAAAACATCCCATGAGTAAATTTTTCCTTTAAAATGAGTCACAACATCGGTTATATATTTTTTCATTGCCGCAAGCGCTGTTTCTTTGGGTGCTTCTTTCATATTTACTTGCCAAGTAGGTATTTGTTGATGCCAGAGTAATGTATGCCCGATAACTTTAAAACCTGAAGCGGCAGCTGCGTTGACAAACTTGTCCGCGTTAGTCCATTTATAAGTATTTGGATCATCTTTATCTGAAAGCGCACTGGGCTTCATATCATTTTCCGATGTAAGCGCGTTAAAGTGGCGAGTCAGTTTTGCGTTGTTTATTACCGATCCTGCGTCGTTGGTTGTGGCGATATTTCCAACAAGGAAGGAAGACGGGAAATGGTTCTTAAGCGGCGGCAGATCCATAATATATTCCTGCGCTTCTGTAGTTGCGATTATTGTAAATGTTTGTGTATTGTCACCGGCTGTAGCTGTGATTGTTACCGAAGCTGTCGCGGGACTTGCTGTATATTTTTTGGCTCCATCTTCGGCGGTTGTAAAACTTGTTAAGTTTGAAGTTACAATGCCATTATTAACAGATACCTTTGATGGGTCGCTTGAACCCCATGTTACAGTTCCGATCATGTTAGCGTTAAGCAAGGGGTTGAGATCTTTTTTCTGTCCAATGGTCAGTCTATTGGAATTCGGTAAGATAGGGGTAGAGTTGTCGGCTATAATCATGGAAAATTCCGCAATGTATATATCTATAGCATTACCGCTGAGTTGTCCGCCGCTTCCGCCGCCTGAAAGATAAACCTGATTACCGTTATCAGCTCCTGATTTCGGCGTTCCCGTAGCGCTGCCTTGTAAATGTAACCATTGTTCTTTACTTAATGGAACTTTGTCATCACCTGCTATTATTTTATATGATCCACCCCATGCATCTACTGCTGAGGCAGACTTGCTATTTATTTGCCATACTATTTTTGCGTCGTTACTTACCCATAACCACATATCCATTGTAATTGTTATTTCTTTTCCCATGTAAGCCGACTCTAAATTGTATGTCATTACATTCCAAGCATATTCTGTTTCCTTAGGACTTATTTTTGTTACACCGGTTTTTCCGTTGAATTCTCCTACAGAAGCTACATTGGTATTCGCCCCCTGAGTAAATGCTCCAAAAGCAAAATCACTTGTCGGAGCCAGTCCCCATCTTGCCTTTAAGATTATGTCATTAAGAATTGGAGTGGCGGCTGAATACTTGGTTTTATAAATAATATCATTTACTTCGTACCAGCCGGCAAAAGCGCAATCGGTTTTTCTGGGGTTAGCCGGATATTTGGCTCCAAGAGACGAACCTTGATTAATAGAGATCGGATCAATAATCGGCGTTCCGCCGTCAACATCAAAAGTTACGATTACTTGATTTAGCGTTGGTGTTGTTCCTGTTTCATCAGGCGGCGTTCCAGAATCCCCTCCGGGACATCCAAAAAGAAACAAAGTTATCATTAATAATACGCCAATTCGTTTTAAATTCATTTTTATCCTCCTAATGAAAATTATAAGATCATTATATCACGAATTGTGCGAAAAAAGAGAGAAATTATCCGGCAATATCTTTATTGCCAATCAAACCTTTTTTGATTTGGTTGGCGATATAAGACGCGTAGAGTTTGTCATAATGGGCAATGTGACCTAATATCCAGTCTCTAAGGGTGCGTACAAACTGGTTGGGCGCTAATTTTTTCCCCTCGTTATATTCCTTTACCGTAGAAAGAATTTGCATCACCAGCGTATCATGCTGTTTTTTATGCTCCTGATAATCGGGGTATTTTACCCTCTGCAGTAATTCCT
>Ga0268262_10002360_pt1 | contig 21927 bp, 15 predicted proteins | sample TergutNc150P3_FD_190354 | JGI IMG/M metagenome (GOLD analysis project Ga0268262, IMG submission 190354) | Nasutitermes corniger P3 segment gut microbial community from laboratory colony in Florida, USA - Nc150 P3 (SPAdes) (version 2) | ecosystem: Host-associated > Arthropoda: Insects >... | reverse complement strand
AAGAGGCGGCTGAGATGAAGGACTCGGAGGTGAGGGAGGCCTTTGTGATGCCGAGCAGCTGGGGCTCGCAGGTGGCGGGCTGGCCGCCGGCCTGGATGGCTCGCTCGTTTATCTCTTTGAAGCGGTGCTTATCAACTTTTTCCTCTATTATGAGCGGGGTGTCGCCGACGTCGGTGATCTGCACCCAGCGCATCATCTGGCGGATGATGGTTTCGATGTGCTTGTCGTTGATGGTCACGCCCTGTGCGCGGTACACTTCCTGCACTTCGTTGAGCAGGAACGCCTGGAGGGCCTTCTCGCCGTGTATTTCAAGTATGTCGTGGGGACTCACGGCACCTTCGGTCAGTTTTTCGCCGGCGTTGATCTCGTCGCCGTCGTGAACCTGTATCTGCTTGCCACGCGGCACTAGGTACTCCTCGTGCTCGCCGTTGAACCCTTCGACAATGACCTTTTGGTTGCCACGAACTCTGTTGCCGTACCTGACCGTGCCTGTCACCTTGCTGATGATGGCTGGCTCTTTGGGTCTGCGGCCCTCGAACAGCTCGGACACGCGCGGCAAGCCGCCTGTGATGTCAAGTGTCTTGGCCTGCTGGCGCGGCATCTTGGCCAAGACGTCGCCTGGCATCAGCTCTTGGTCGTTCTCAACTTCTAGGTAGGCACCCGTCGGTATGTTGTAGCGCTGGAGGACTTTGTGGTTGTCACCCTTGATGTTGATGTGGGGGTACAGTTTGTCGTCAATGGCGTCTATGATGCGCTTGCGGAAGCGGCCTGTGATCTGGTCTTTTTCTTCTTGGTAGCTGATGTTCAGCTCGAACTCTTTGAAGTCGGCTATGCCTTCTTTTTCGTTTATCAGGTAGTCGTTGTATGGGTCCCATTCGGCCAGGGCCGTCTTTGGCTCCACCTTTTCGCCGTCGCTGACGTGGATCACCGCGCCTGGCGGCACTTTGTAGCGTTCGCGCTCGTTGCCGCTGACGTCGAGGACCAAGATGTTGCCGGTGCGACTGAGGGCTATTGTCTCGCCAACGCGATTCTTGACGAACCTGATGCCATCCAGCTTGACGACTCCTTGTATCTGGGCCTCGTGCAAGTTCTTCTCGGTGGCGCGGCTGGCCGCCCCGCCGACGTGGAAGGTACGCATGGTGAGCTGGGTGCCTGGTTCGCCGATGCTTTGGGCGGCGATGGTACCCACCGCCTCGCCGATGTCAACCAAGCGGCCAGTGGAGAGGTTGAGGCCGTAGCACTTGGCGCAGACGCCCCTGCGCGACTCGCAGGTGAGCAGCGAGCGGATCTTGACGCTTTGAATACCGCTGGTCTCGATGGTGAACGCCAGCTCCTCGGATATGAGGGTGCCAGCGGGGGCGAATACCTTTTTGTCGTACGGGTCTATCGCGTCCTCGGCCACGACACGGCCCATGATGCGGTCGCGCAGGCGAGCGCGGATGGTGCCGTCCGTGTTGACGATGGCGGCTACTTCTATCCAATCCAGTGTACCGCAGTCATCTTCGTTGATGATCACGTCCTGCGCCACGTCCACCAGCTTCCTAGTCAGGTAGCCGGAGTCGGCGGTCTTGAGGGCGGTGTCGGCCAAGCCCTTGCGGGCGCCGTGGGTAGATGTGAAGTACTCTAGGACACTAAGGCCCTCTTTGAAGTTGGACCTGATGGGGGTCTCTATGATGTCGCCGCTGGGCTTGGCCATGAGGCCGCGCATGCCGGCTACTTGGCGGATCTGGGTCTTGGAGCCTCGGGCTCCTGAGTCCGCCATGATGTAAATGGAATTGAGGTTGGTGCCCGTGTCGTTTTGGTGTTCCAGCTCTTTCATCATGTCGGCGGCCACTTGGTCGGCGGTCTTGGACCACACTTCCAGTATGCGGTTGGTGCGCGTGGCGGCGTCCAGTTTGCCCTCGTTGTAGTATTCGTACTCGATGCCCCTCACTTCGTCTGTGGCCGCTTTTAGCAGGTCGGCCTTGGTCTTGGGCACCACTAGGTCGTCTATGCCCACGCTGACTCCCGCCCTCATGGCCCACAAAAAGCCCATGTCCTTCATTTGGTCCAGCATCCGTATTGTGGTCTCTGGCCCGTTGAACTTGTACGCACGGTTGACTAGGGAGAGCAGGCCCTCTTTTTTGAGCAGTCCGTTGACAAATGGGATGCCTTGGGGGAGCGATCTGTTGAAGATAATGCGGCCGACCGTTGTGGTGACGATCTCGTCTTCGGCCTTTCTAGATGGACACTCAAACACTTCCTGCTCGCTGCGCTTACGCGGGTCGCTCTTGTGCCAAGCCTCGGTGTCAACCAAGTCGCCTGTGAAGCGCAGCCTGATTATGGCGTGCGTGTCAACCACGCCAGCGTCGTGGGCGGCTATCACTTGGTCTATGCTGCCAAAGGCCATGCCCTCGCCCTTGCGCCCCAGCCTCTTCTTGGTGAGGTAGTACGCGCCCAGCACGATGTCCTGGCTGGGAACGACGTTTGGCCGGCCGTTGGCTGGGTTGAGGATGTTCTGGGTTGACATCATCAGCACCTTGGCCTCTATCTGGGCCATTGGGCTAAGTGGGATGTGGACGGCCATTTGGTCGCCATCGAAGTCGGCGTTGAACGCCGTGCAGACCAGGGGGTGCAGGCGTATGGCTTTGCCCTCCACCAATGTGGGCTGGAACGCCTGTATGCCAAGGCGGTGCAGCGTGGGGGCGCGGTTGAGCAGCACTGGGTGGTTCTTTATGACGTCGTCCAGAACGTCCCACACCTCGGGCACGCCCTGCTCCACCATCTCTTTTGCCTGGCGGATGGTGGCGGCGTGGCCTTTGTGTTCGAGGCGGTTGAAGATGAACGGCTTGAACAGCTCAAGCGCCATTTTCTTGGGCAGGCCGCACTGGTGCAGCTTGAGGTCGGGGCCCACGACGATGACGGAGCGGCCGGAGTAGTCCACGCGCTTGCCCAAGAGGTTCTGCCTGAAGCGGCCCTGCTTGCCCTTGAGGGCGTCGGACAGGGACTTTAGGGGCCTGTTGCTGACTCCGCGGAGCAGCCTGCCTCTTTTGCCATTCTCAAACAGCGCGTCCGCCGCTTCTTGCAGCATCCGCTTCTCGTTGCGGACTATGACCTCGGGGGCTCTCAGCTCCAGCAGCTTTTTCAGGCGGTTGTTGCGGTTGATGACGCGACGGTATAGGTCGTTCAGGTCGGAGGTTGCGAAGCGGCCACCGTCCAAGGGGACCAGTGGGCGCAATTCTGGCGGAAGAACCGGGATCACTTCCAGTATCATCCATTCCGCTTTGTTGCTGGAACGCTGGAACGCCTCTGCGATCTTTAGGCGCTTTGCTATTTTGACGCGCTTTTGGGAGGACGACTCCGACCTCATCTGGGCGCGCAAATCAATTGCCATGGCTTCCACGTCCACCCTTTTTAGCAGCTCTTTGATGGCCTCGGCACCCATCATGGCGTTAAAGCCGGCAGGCCCTGTCTCTTTGATGTCCCTGTACCTGTCCTCGGTGAGGATCTCTTTTTCCTTTAGCTCGGTGTCGCCTGGGTCTATTACGACGAATGCTTCAAAATAGAGCACTTTTTCTAGGTCTTTGAGGGGAATGTCCAGCAGGTACCCAATGCGGCTGGGAACGCCCTTGAAAAACCACACATGGCTGACGGGGCAGGCTAGCTGGATGTGCCCCATCCTTTCGCGCCTTACGGCCTTTTTGGTGACTTCGACCCCGCACTTGTCGCAGGTGACGCCCTTGAACTTCTGCCTCTTGAACTTGCCGCACAGGCACTCCCAGTCATTCACCGGACCAAATATCCTGGCGCAGAAGAGGCCATCCCTCTCCGGCTTGAGGCTGCGGTAGTTGATGGTCTCTGGCTTGGTGACTTCCCCGAATGACCATGAGCGGATCACATCGGGGGACGCCAAGGAGACCCTGATGCACTCGTACGCATTGATGTTCTGCTGTTCGTTAAACATGGGGTTCTGTCTCATCGCTATAAGCTCCAAGTGTCCAAAAAAATGTTTGTTCCATGCCGCGCCAACCCAAGAATCACAGCCGCTTATCCTTCGATAGTGAACGCCGGCTCTTCTTCGGACTCAAGGGCGGACAGCTCTTCGCGGGTAAGCATCTCGACATCTATGCAAAGCGCGTTCAGTTCTTTCTTTACAACGTTCCAGCTCTCAGGGAGGCTTGGCTCTTTGATGGCCTCACCCTTGATGATGGCTTGGTATATCTGGGTGCGGCCGTGCATGTCGTCCGACTTGTACGTGAGCAGCTCTTGAAGGACGTGCGCCGCTCCGTAGGCCTCCAGCGCCCAGACTTCCATCTCTCCGAACCGCTGGCCGCCGAACTGCGCCTTGCCGCCCAAGGGCTGCTGAGTGATGAGGCTGTATGGCCCTATGCTCCTAGCGTGTATCTTGTTGTCAACAAGGTGGTGCAGCTTCAGCATGTAGCTGCACCCGACCACCACGGGCTGCTCGAAAGCCTCGCCTGTCATGCCGTCGTACAGCTTTGTCTTGCCCGACGAGTCGGGGCCGCTGCGACCATTTTTTTCATACGCTTTTTCAAGCCATTCCTTGATTTCTGATTCGCGCGCGCCATCAAAGACGGGCGTGGTGAAGTGCACGCCCATCACCCTGCCGGCCCACCCGAGGTGGGTCTCAAGTATCTGGCCGATGTTCATGCGGGAGGGGACGCCCAACGGGTTGAGGACGATGTCAACCGGAGTGCCGTCGGGAAGGTACGGCATGTCCTCTATGGGGAGGATGCGACTGACCACGCCCTTGTTGCCGTGCCGGCCCGCCATTTTGTCGCCCACTTGCAGTTTGCGCTTGACGGCGACGTACACTTTGACGTTTTTAAGGACGCCCGGCAAAAGCTCGTCGCCCTTCAATAGGCGCTCCACCCTCTCGGCCAATACATCGCTGAGGACGTGGAGCTGGCTGTCGGTCTTGTCCATTATGTCCAGCACTTGGGCCTCCAGCCTCTCCTTGCCGGCGGCCACGTTTATCTGGCGGAAGCGGCGGTAGGGTACTGCCTCCAGCATGTTTTGGGTCAGCTTTTTGCCGACCGGCAGCAACTTGTTGCCAGAGTCGTCCTCCAATGACTCGGACAGCTCTCTGCCCTTGAGCAGAGCGATTATCTTCTTTTTGCTTTCGGCGCGGATGATGCGCTCTTGGTCCTTCAGGTCTTTTTCCCACTTGGCTATCTGGTCGCGCTCTATCTGCTGGGTGCGCAGATCCTTCTCGTGGCCCTTCCTAGTAAAGACCTTGACGTCCACCACAGTACCTTCGATGCCGGGAGGGACGTTGAGGCTGGCGTCCTTTACGTCGGATGCCTTTTCGCCGAATATGGCGCGCAGCAGTTTTTCTTCTGGCGAAAGCACCGTCTCGCCCTTTGGGGTGACCTTGCCCACCAGTATGTCGCCGTGCTTGATCGTGGCCCCTATCCTGATGATGCCCGACTCGTCCAGGTTTTTCAGCATTTCTTCGCGGACCTGAGGGATGTCGCGGGTGATCTCTTCGGGACCCAGTTTGGTGTCCCTAGCTTGCACTTCAAATTCTTCTATGTGGATAGTGGTGTACAGGTCTTCTTTGACAACGCGCTCGCTGATGAGTATGGCATCTTCAAAGTTGTAGCCGCGCCAGGGCATGTAGGCGACGATGAGGTTGCGCCCAAGGGACAGTTCGCCGTGGTCGCAGCAGGAGCCGTCGGCCAGTATCTGGCCTGTCGCCACGTACTCCCCCCTGCCCACAAGGGGTACCTGGTTGTAGCAGGTGTTCTGGTTGGACCTTACATATTTGACGAGGGTGTAGATGTCCACGCCGCTCTCGATGCCCTCGGTGTCGGGGTCGTCTTCGACGCGCACCACGATGCGGTTGGCGTCAACGGACTCCACTATGCCGGACCTGCGGCAGAGTACGCAGTTCCCCGAATCCCTGGCGGCGTAGTACTCCATACCCGTACCCACGATGGGGGCCTCGGTTCGGATCAGTGGCACCGCCTGGCGCTGCATGTTGGCCCCCATGAGGGCGCGGTTCGCGTCATCGTTTTCGAGAAAGGGGATCAGGCTGGCTGCCACAGAGACTATCTGCTTGGGGCTGACATCCACCATAGTGACCTTTCCGGCCTCGACCACTCTGGTCTCACCAGCCATCCTAGCCACAACAGATTCGTCTTTGATGTAGCCATTCTCGTCGGTCTCGACATTGGCCTGGGAGATGGTGTGTTCGTCCTCTTCCCACGCAGAGAGATACCATGCGTGCATCTGGAACTTTGCGGGCCTCTTGCCGGCTTTTGCCAGCTTGTCGTTTTCAGCTTGAACTTCCTCCAGCTTAACAACGTCCATGTAGCCAAACTTGGAGTCGCCGACGTGGGTGATTTCGGCGTAGTCAATGATGCGCCCGCCCTCCACCTTGAGGTACGGACTCTCTATGAAGCCGAACTCGTTGATGCGGGCATAGCACGAGAGTGAGCTTATCAAGCCGATGTTTGGACCCTCTGGTGTCTCGATTGGGCAGATGCGGCCATAGTGCGATGTGTGGACGTCGCGAACCTCGAACGTCGCCCGATCCCTGCTGAGGCCACCTGGCCCAAGAGCCGAGAGCCTGCGCTTGTGCGTGATCTCGGACAAGGGATTGGTCTGATCCATGAACTGGGAGAGCTGACTGGAGCCAAAGAACTCTTTCATTGAGGCGATCACGGGCTTGCTGTTGATGAGGTCGTGCGCCTGCAGCGGGTTGTTTGGATCCTGCGCCATGGAGAATTTTTCCTTGATGGACCTCAGCACCCTGTGAAGCCCAACGCGGAAACCGTTTTCAAGCAACTCGCCTACGCTTCGGACGCGGCGGTTGCCAAGGTGGTCTATGTCGTCCCTGCGGACGGGGGCTATCTCGTCGCTCCTGTCCTGGCGCGTGGTGTCATATTTTTTCAGGCGCAGCAGGTAATGGACGGTGTTCGTGAAGTCGTCTATGGTCAGCGTTCGCTCGTCCAAGGGAATGTTTTGGCCCAGTTTGGCGTTTATCTTGTGGCGGCCCACTTTGGAAAGGTCGTACTTCTGCGGGTCGAAGAACATGGAATGAAGCAGCTTGCGGCTGGATTCGGCCGTGGCCGGCTCGCCGGGGCGTATCTTTTTGAACAATTCTTTGGCAGCCTCTTCCGGGTCCTCGGTGTGATCCTTGCTCAGGGTCTCGGAGAAGACCTTGCCTGTCGTGTCGTTCTCGGGGTAGCAGACGACCACGCGCTTGACGTTGTTGGCCAAAAACATTTCTAGGTGCGTCTGGACAAAGACCTCGTTTGCCTCCATCAGCACTTCGCCGGTGTCCATGTTCACAATGTCTTCCAAAAGTATCGCGCCGTCGAGGATGTCGCGCTCGACTTGGACGCTCTTTACATCGGCCTTTTGAATGGCATCCAATAGGCGGCGGGATATTACCTTGCCTTTTGCCACTATCGCTTCGCCTCCCTTTGGGTCCGCCACGTCTTCCAACGCCTTGACGCCCAATAAGACGTCTGACGGGGCGACGTAGATTTTTCCGCCCTTCAATGTGAAAACGTGCGGTGTGTAGAAGAGGCCCAGCATGGACTGGTTGTCCGCCAGCTTTTCGTGGAACATGCCCAAGGCACGCAGGAATGTGGCCCCTAGGAACTTGCGCTTGCGGTCTATCCTAGCGTACAGCAGACCCTTGGTGTCGAGTTCGAACTCGACCCAAGACCCGCGGTAGGGAATGATTTGGGCGGCGTACAGGCTCTTGTCGGGGGTTATGGAAAAAAAGGCACCGGGGCTGCGATGGAGCTGGCTGACGATGACCCTTTCAGTGCCATTTATGACAAAGGTACCCCTGTCGGTCATCATCGGAAGGTCGCCGAAGTACACCTCCGACTCCTGGCTTTGCTTATAGCGGCGGTTGCCCTTGTCGTCCCTGTCGAACTGATTGAGCCTTATGCGAATTTTCAGCGGGGCCGCCATAGTCGTGCCTCTCTCGACGCATTCCTCTATGGTCATTTTTTGGTGCAGGCCCACGGGCTCGTTGCATATTTCGCAAATCGTGGCGGCGTTTTTGTTGCGCGTCCCGCACTTGGGGCAGTCAACAGTCGGATCTTTCGGGTGGTCGGTGACTATGTTGTGTCCGCATTTTTTGCATGACGTGCGCAGGTGCTGGAGCCCTTCATGCTTGCCGCACTTGCAGGCCCAGTGCCCGACAGTGTAGTCCACGAACTCCACTTCCAGCGTCGCGTCCGAGCCATCGGGGTTCTTGCCATTATTGATGGGGAACATCGAGTCGAAGACGGACTTGAGCCCCCTAGACTCCCTCTCAGAGTGGAGGAGGTTCATCTGCAAAAACTCAGCGTAGCTTCGCTTTTGAATGTCAATCAGGTTCGGTATCGGCACCAGCGAGCGGATCTTCGAGAACGAAATGCGGTTCGTGTAAATGTTCTCCTGAACGGCCATAGTCAACTCCTGCAACGGCCCAAGAACCCCGGACGGGGTTCCCTAAGCCGCATTCTCTTTGTTTGGGGTTTGCCCACAATGGTACCACGGCCTGCCGCTGGGCAAGCTGAGAGACCAAATTCACTTGTGCAATAAAGGTCCTGCAACCTAAGCCTTTTGCGAAAGTGAGTGCGGGGCCTGAAAAAAAATCAGGCGTAAGAAAAAATCGTACCAGTTTTTCAATAGAATGTCCAGCACTAATTTCCAGAGCAATTTCAAAGCGATTTCCCGGCCAAGGCACCTCGCGGTTTGGTTGCGCGGTATCCAAGGCCTTGGGGGCCAGGAATGGGCGGGCGGCCTTACTTGATCTCGACCTTCGCCCCTGCGGCTTCCAGCTTTTCCTTGAGCTTGGCCGCTTCGTCTTTGCTCACGCCCTCCTTGACCGTCTTGGGGGCACCGTCCACCAAGTCCTTGGCTTCTTTGAGGCCAAGCCCTGCGACTACCTCGCGGACCGCCTTGATGACGTTCAACTTGTTGGCTCCGGCTTCCGCCAGCACGACGTCGAACTCCGTCTTTTCTTCGACTGCCGGGCCGGCGGCGGCGGGCGCACCCGCTACCGCAACTGCGGAGGCGGAGACGCCGAACCTGTCCTCCAGTGCCTTGACCAAGTTGGCTAGGTCGAGGACGGTCATCGTTTCAATTTCCTGTATCAGCTTGTCAGCGGTTATAGCCATTGTGTATTCCTTCCGAGATAAATGTTTGGGTTTCGGTTTTTTGGGGCGCTCATGCGCCGGTTTCTTCCTTCTTTTGGCGGATCTGGTCCAAAGCGACCACTAGGCCGGATATTGGGTACTGCATGAGGTACAGCAGCTTCCCGATGAGGACATCCCTAGAGGGCAGTTCCGCTATCGCCTGGAAATCCTTGACCGCCGTGGGTTCGCCGTCCAGAATGGCGGCCTTGAAGGTCACGGAGGGGTTGTCCTTCAGGAAGTTGTGTATGGCCTTTGCGAGGCCCACTATGTCTCCTGCCGATGTCGCCACGGCCGTCGCGCCCTTGAAATGCCCGGCCAGGGCTTCGAAGCCGGTCTCTTTTACAGCCAGCCTCAGCAGGGTGTTTTTCGAGACGCGGTACTTTGCGCTGTTCTCGCGCAGCGAGCGGCGCAGGATGGTGTCCTTTTCTACGGTGAGCCCTTTGAACCCAAGGACGACGGCCGACTTGGCTGATGCGAATACGGCCTTGAGGTCACCAACTTCTTTTTGTTTTTGCAGCTTGTCCATAGCCACCTCACTTTTCAAGGACGCTCAAGGACACGGCTACGCTCGGCCCCATGGTTGACGCCATGTATATGGCTTTGACGTACTTGCCCTTTGACGCCGAGGGCTTGGCCTTCTGAACCGCGTCCATCAGCGCCTTGGCGTTTTCGGCCAATTTTTCCACGCCGAAAGACAGCTTGCCCACAGGGGCGTGTATGATGCCCGTCTTGTCAACGCGGTACTCCACCTTGCCGGCCTTAATCTCTTTGACGGCCTGTGCGACGTTCATCGTGACCGTGCCTGTCTTTGGGTTGGGCATAAGGCCTCGAGGGCCCAGCACCTTGCCGAGCTTTCCGACCCCCTTCATCATGTCCGGGGTGGCCACCAGCGCATCGAAGTCTAGGAAGCCTCCCGCGATCTTCTCCACTAGGTCGTCGCCCCCGACGATTTCGGCACCCGCGGCCTCGGCCTCTTTGATCTTTTCGCCCGCCGCGATGACCGCCACTTTCATGGCCCTGCCCGTCCCGTGGGGCAGTACCAAGGTGCCGCGGACCATCTGGTCTGCGTGCCTTGGGTCAACTCCGAGCCTCATGTGGACCTCCACCGTCTCGTCGAACTTGGCGAATGCCGCACCCGAAATGGCGGTTAGAGCATCGTTTAGCTCGTAAGGGCGATCTTCGATCTTGGAGGAGGCGGCCCGGTATTTTTTGCCAGGTTTTGCCATTATTTCTCCTGTTCGTTTGATCTCCCGCGATGACGGTCGCGGTGGCCGGGGACCCCGCACGGCGCGGCGCCCCACAAAAAAATTAATGCCTGTCAGTCCACAACGTCTATGCCCATCGAGCGGGCCGTGCCCGCTATGGAGCGCATGGCAGACTCAACGCTGGCGGCGTTGAGGTCGGGCATCTTTACCTTGGCTATCTCTTCGATCTGCTTTTTGGTGATCTTGCCGACCTTCACCTTGTTGGGCGTCGGGCTGCCCTTCTCTATGCCGATCTTTTTCATGATCAGCACTGCCGCCGGGGGCGTCTTGAGGATGAACGTGAAGCTCCTATCGGCGTACACGGTGATCACCACAGGGACCGTGGTACCCTTTTCAACCGCGCCGACGGACTTTGCATTGAACTGCTTCACGAACTCCATGATGTTGACACCGTGCTGGCCCAGCGCTGGACCCACCGGGGGGGCCGGCGTCGCCTCGCCAGAGGGCAGTTGCAGCTTGATGTATCCGGTTATCTTTTTTGCCATGTCTTTCCTTTTCCCGCAGCTGATTCGGGCAGATGCCCGCTACTGCTGCCTTAAAGGGCCGACGGCTTTAAGCCGCCCGCCTGGTTGTCGGTGCCCTATCTCTTCTCGACCTGGATGAAGTCGAGCTCGACGGGGGTGCTGCGCCCGAAGACCGTCACCATCACTTTGATGGTGCTGCGCTCTTCGTTGATTTCGTCCACGTCCCCTTCAAAATTGGCAAAGGGGCCGTCTATGATGCGGACCCTCTCGCCCTTTTCAAATGTGAACTTGGGCTTGGGCCTCTCCATCGTCTCTTCCGTGTGGTTCATTATTTGGCGGACTTCCTCGTCGGTCAGCGGGGAGGGCCTTTTTTTATTGGCGCTGACGAAGCTGGTGACCTTGGGCGTACTTCTGACCAAGTGCCAGTCGGTGTCCGATATTTCAAAGCTGTTGCCCTTTTTCGTGACCGCGATCTGTATCAGCAGGTAGCCGGGGAAGGACTTGCGCTTTTTGAGGACGCGCTCCTTTTTGCCGGTTTTGCTGTCGGTCTTCATCTCTTCGTAGGTCTCTTCGGGGATCTCAATGTCACCGAAAAAATCGCTGCGGCCCTCCATCGCGATACGCTGGATCAGGGTCTCTTTGACCTTAGCCTCAAAGCCCGAATAGGTGTGGATGATGAACCACGCCAGCTGCTGGGAGTGCGTGGCTTCGCTGCCTTCATGGAGTGCGGCTTCAGTCTCTGTCATCACGCCCCCTAGTGCCTCGGCAGCAAGTGCTTTGTGACCCAGCTAAAGAACACGTCCGCCCCCCAGAGGTAAACACCCACGAACACGGACACGATGACGACAGCGTACGTGGCGCTTTTCACCTTGTCCTTGGAAGGCCAATCCACTCTGTTCAGCTCTGCGGCTAGGTCTTTGACTTGTCTTTTTATTACTGAAATCAAGGATGCTTCCCTTCTTTCAAAACCAAGTGGCAGGGGAGACAGGCTTCGAACCCGCGACCTGCGGATTTGGAATCCGCTGCTCTACCAACTGAGCTACTCCCCTGTGGCTCTCAAAGGGCGGCGTGGCCGCCCGCTACTTGGTTTCCTTGTGGACTTTGTGGCCGGCGCAGGCGCGGCAGAACTTTTTGAATTCCAGCTTGCCAGACGTGGTCTTTTTGTTTTTGGTGGTGCTGTAGTTCTTGCGCTTGCACTCGGTACACTGGAGATGGATGATGTCGCGCATGGCGATGGCCCCCCTAAGCGGCTGTCCTCATTCGATAATGGAATTGACGTTGCCTGAGCCCACAGTGCGGCCGCCCTCGCGGATGGCGAATTTAAGGCCCTTTTCCATTGCGATGGGACAGATCAGCTCAACGGTCAGCGTCACTTGGTCGCCCGGCATGACCATTTCGCGCCCAGCCTCCAACGTGATGGAACCCGTGACGTCGGTGGTGCGGAAGTAGAACTGCGGGCGGTACTTGTTGAAGAAGGGAGTGTGGCGCCCGCCCTCGTCTTTGCTGAGAACATACACAACGGCGTCGAACTTGGTGTGCGGCTTGATGCTGCCCGGCTTGGCAAGCACCTGGCCGCGCTCCACGTCCTTGCGGTCCACGCCGCGTAGCAGGATGCCCGCATTGTCGCCGGCTTCGCCCTGGTCTAGGAGCTTTTTGAACATCTCAACGCCGGTCACCACTTTCTTGACAGTCTCGCGGATGCCTACGATTTCGACTTCCTCGCTGATCTTGATCACGCCTTGCTCGATGCGGCCGGTCACAACGGTGCCGCGGCCGGTTATCGTGAACACGTCTTCTATCGGCATCAGGAATGGCTTGTCTTTCGGCCTGGCTGGATCTGGAATGAACTTGTCCACTGCGTCCATCAGCTCGTAGATGCATTTAACGTCAGCGTGCTCGATGTCGCCCGCCGTAGCTTTATCGAGGGCGAGGCGGGCCGAACCCTTGATGATCGGCGTATCGTCTCCGGGGAACTGGTACGATGTCAACAGTTCCCTCAGCTCCATCTCTACGAGATCGGCCAACTCTGGGTCGGCAATGTCCATCTTGTTCATAAACACGACAATGGCAGGAACGCCGACCTGGCGGGCCAGCAGGATGTGCTCCCTAGTCTGGGGCATCGCGCCGTCAGTGGCCGCCACGACTAGGATCGCGCCATCCATTTGGGCCGCGCCAGTGATCATGTTCTTGATGTAGTCGGCGTGACCTGGGCAGTCAACGTGCGCGTAGTGGCGGTTCGCCGTCTGGTACTCGACGTGCGCGGTATTGATCGTGATCCCGCGGGCCTTTTCTTCCGGAGCGGAATCAATTTCTTCGTAGCTCTTGGTTGAGCCACCAAATTTTTTGGACAGGACGTACGTGATCGCGGCCGTCAGGGTTGTTTTCCCGTGGTCCACGTGCCCTATCGTCCCAATGTTGACGTGGGGCTTCGAACGATCAAATTTTTCTTTGGCCACAATTGCCTCCTAAAGTGTTGTAATGAACCATGATGGTTGTAAATGCGTTGTCGGGTGGTTTTTGCGATCGGAATGGAGCCCACAGCCGGGATTGAACCGGCGACCTCATCCTTACCAAGGATGCGCTCTGCCACTGAGCTATGTGGGCCTTTCCGCCGCCCTTGCCGAAGCATCGGCGCGGGGCTGGAGCGGGAAACGGGGTTCGAACCCGCGACATTCAGCTTGGAAGGCTGACGCTCTACCAACTGAGCTACTCCCGCAAAGGGCATTTTCAGCTTGGGCCGCGCGAACAGGCGACAGATGCCACCAGACGGTGCCCCATTTTCATTCATTTCACGGTCCTATGGACCCGTGCGCCGGCCTTCCGCGAAAGACCAGCTCATGGTGCCGAGAGAAGGATTCGAACCTCCGTAACGCGTCGCGTGGCAGATTTACAGTCTGCTGCCATTAACCACTCGGCCATCTCGGCATATGGAATTTTCAAGCACCCTATCGGGCGGCAAACGTACAGGCCCTCCCTAGACAGGATTGATTAGATTATCACCGGTTTGGGCAAAATGCAATAATTTTTTTGTTTTGAGCCAAAACCCTTTGAGCATATTGCAAAACCATCCTAGTGCCAAATGGAGCCATCTTCATGCATCCGCTCACATGTAGATGGTTTCGATGGGAGGGCAGATGCTTGGGAGGTGGCTCCGTTCAGCAGTGGCTTCGAGGGGGGCTTGCCAAGCGGGTAGAACACTCCATTCAGTGCTTGGTTTTTGGGTTCGGCGCAGCGAAGCCGCATCAATTCTTATCTCTGACCATTGCCCACTTATTGAACCCCTAGCCCCTGCCCCCCCTAATAGCCAGCACTCTGAACAGCATCACGGCGGCGGCGGCGGAGACGTTAAGGCTCTCTATCTTGCCGGGCATCTCTATCTTGAGCAGCGCGTCGCACCTCTCCCTTATTTTCTGGCGCAGCCCATCCCCCTCGGAGCCAAGTGCTATGGCCGTGGCGCAGTCGAATTTTTCTTCAAGGTAGTCCTGGCAGCCGCCCCCGCTTTGCGCCATGCCATAAATCCACGCGCCCGCCTTTTTCAGCTCGTCAATGGTGCGCCCCAGGTTCGTCATCATCGCCAAAGGCACAAGCCCGGCTGTCCCCGCGCTGGCCCTCATGGCGGCGTCACTTAGCTGCGCGGACCTTCTTTCGGGAAACACAACAGCGTCAACGTTAGCAGCGGCAGCTGTTCGCAGCAGGGCTCCGAAATTGTTGGGGTCCGTCACGCCATCCAAGATCAGGACGAGCGCGTCCTTGCCGCGCAAATTCATTATTTTCAATAATTCAGGCATACCGATGTACTTCGCTGCCTCTCCTTCGCCAACCGCGCCCTGGTGGCGCCTCCCACCCGCCATGCGGTCTAGGGCCTCAAGGGACCCTTCCTTTACAAGGGCACCAGCCACACGGGCCTCTTCTCTCAGCGCACCCAGCCGCCCCCAAGCTTGTGGGGCGACCCATAAAATCTTGAGGCCGCCCTGTCTGATGGCCCCTTCGCAGGCGTTGGGGCCCAAGAAAAGCACTCAGAAGCTCTTTTTGAAGCCGATTGACAGAAGGTGTCCCATGCCCTCGACCTTCGTAGGAGTCCCTGAGTAGCTCAGGTCGAACGCAGTCCAGTTTCCGCTGATGCTATTCGCTATTACGTCCTGCGCTTGGCGGTACTGGTACCCGGCGGACAGCTCGCCGCCAAAGAAGCGACGGGCTAGGCCTAGGGAGAACCCGGCCGACTTTGCGCCACCTAGCATGGCTTCTATCTCTTGCTCTTCCCTAGCCTCGGGATCGTAGGACAAACCGGCCCTGACGGTCCAGTCCCTATTCAAGGTGATCTCTATCATCGCGGAAAGTGCTAGGGCATCCCGAAATTTGTAATCTCTGTCCAACGTGGCGACCCGCCTGCTTGTAGTGGTTGGAGTGTCTAATTCGGCCTGTGCGGGCACGCTGGCAGAAGATGCGCCTATGTACCTCAAGTCCAACTCCCAAGTAGTCGCTTGGTTTAAGCGGTGCCTCAGTCCAGCCTGGATTTTGTAGGGCATCGAAATGTCCCCCGCGCCCGGTTGCGCCGACAGGTAGTCCTTCATCAGGACCTCCGCATTCTCCTTGGCACCGAGGAGAGGGGACGGATATTTGGAGCCCCTCGTATTGTACAAGTCCACTTCCGGCGACATCGAAGCGGCGAGGCTGGGCGTCCCCTTAGCACCGCTTGTGAAGCTGCCGCCAAAGGTCCACCTGCTGGTAATAGCGTACCTAAATCCGACGGCAAAGGTTGGCACCGTGACGCCGCCTTCCTGCCTGGCCGTGGTCTCCAAGAGGGCCTCTACAGAATTGTCATCTAGTCCACCGGGACGGCTGGGGTTCACTGGCACAGGGACTCGCAGGGACACCGCAGAAGCATAGTCAAGGCGGGTGGTCCCAACGGAGAGTCCGACACTGACGGCATCCGTGATTGCATAAGCCGCCTGTATTTCGCTCCGCACGGACTTCAAATCGAAGGCCCTGCCAAAAAACCGAGACTCACTCTCCAAGGGAAGTTCCAGATGGCGCATGTACGGAGTGTCCAGTTTGAATCCGAACGCCAATTTTTTGGTGTACTGCCAGTACCCGCCGAGGGCCGGCATGAAGCGGTTCCTGTCCGTACTGAAAAGTTGCCTCTCGTTGGAGGGCATGGTTAGCTGGGTGGACTGAAGTTCCAGTCCGGTGGATAGGTAAGCCGAATTGCTGCCTTGCACTGTCACCAGCAGGGCAGGGTTCAGAGAGCAGGCCTCCAAGCTCCTGCCAAAGGCCACACCCGTCCCAGACCTAGCTATGTTGGCCGGGTCCGAGCCTGGCAGCCAGATGGCCTGCCCCCTAATGGCCACAGGGGCGGCGCAAAGACAAGCGACTATCAAAAGGGTTCTTGGCTTAAATTGGGGCATAAAATGGGACGCTTTGGCCTTCAATTTGGTCTCTCCTGTCGCTTGCTGAATCTTCAACTCGCATTCATTTATAGTGCGATGAATGCGCGATAAGTTCAACCCAGATTATACAGTTGACAATGCTGGAAGCTGTGCTAGATAATTTTGCAACCCGAAATTGTCAAGGTTTTGCAAGACACTCAATCTATAATCTATAATTGACAGTATTTATGGACATTTGCACCGACATAGAAAAACCAGCCCCCTCTATCGCCTTGCGCCTTGGCTGGGTGGCCTTCCTCAACGACTGCTCTTCCGAAGTGCTGGCTAGGGTCCTGCCCCTTTTCCTGACGGCATTTTTGGGACAGAGCCCCGCCTTCGTGGGGGTCATTGAGGGAGCCGCCGAAAGCGCGGCCATATTCCTCAAAGGCATAAGCGGCTGGCTGTCGGACAGGGCAAAGAGCCGCAAGTGGTTCGTGTTCTTCGGCTATTTCCTTTCGGTGGCGGGACGCGCACTATACCTATTCAGCTCCTTTGCCTATGTGCTGGGTGCTTCCCGCGTCCTGGACAGGGTGGGCAAGGGCCTTCGCGGCGCGCCAAGGGACGCGATGGTGGCAGACGCAGCAAAAGCGGGACACGCAGGGCGCGATTTTGGAGTGACCAGGTTCCTGGACACGTTAGGCGCGATGGCGGGGATTGCGATAGTCCTGGCACTGGGCATCGGCAAGGGGCCGATGGACTTGTCCGCCTTCCGTGCGTGCGTCTGGATAGCCCTGCCCATTGGACTGGCCGCCCTTGCGCTCATAGTCTTTGGCGTCCCAAGTGTCCCAAAGGGTGCGGCAGTGCAGAAAAGGCTGTCGTGGCGCGTCCCAAAAGAGATAAGGGGGTTCTTGACAATAGCCTTCCTATTCGCGCTGGCCAATTCCAGCGACGCTTTCTTGGTATTAAAAGCGAGAGAGGCTGGCTTCGCGCTGAGAGAGATACTCGCGCTATTCTTGGTCTTCAATGCCCTAGCGGCCGCGCTGGCCATCCCAGCGGGAAGACTGTCGGACAAATTTGGCCGCCTGCCATTCCTCATGGCGGGATGGATCGTCTATGCCATTGCATACGCCGCGATGGGCCTGGCTCAGGGGAAAGGAATGTTCAGCGCCTCCCTCCTTGGCTATGGGGCTTTTTATGGACTAACCGAGGGCGTTGAAAAAGCCCTGCTGGCAGACCTGCTGAGGCCAGAGAACCGAGGGACGGGCTACGGCGCTTTTCAGACCGCTACGGGCGTCGCCGCGCTGCTGGCAAGCCCAATCATGGGCCTGCTGATGACATACGCCGGAACCAAGGCGGCTTTCCTGATCACGTCCGGCACCGCCGTGCTGGCCGCGCTGCTGCTGGGTGTGTGGAAAGTCAAGAACTTAGAGTTAGGACTCAGGGGCTAGTGCGAACTGGGCGTTCAATGCTGGACGAAGCAGTATTCCCATTGGTATTTTAGGTTGAACTGCTATAAAAATCGGCGCGGCCGCAGGCCGCAGGTCGCATCCACAATCGCCAACTGTCAATGCAAAACGGGCGGGAACAACGCCCACCCGATATCATGCGCTCAGTCTAATTCCATTTTTAATTCAAAATTGCGTCCATGCAATTTGGAATTGGAATAAATTGTCAATTTAGCTCAGCTTGAACTTCCTCACTTCGGCCTGCAGGTCGGCGGCGAGGCCGGCCAGCTCGGTCGCGGTGCGGGCGATCTCGCTCGTGGTGGCGGCCATCTGGTTGGCGGCCGAGGCTGTGGCGGCGGACTCGCTGACGGTGTTCTCCACCTGCCTGGCCACGTCGGAGCCGGCCCTGGCCTGTTCTTGGCCTGCGGCGACAGACGCCTTGGTGCGAACCGCGAACTGGTCGAGGCTACCCTTGATCTGCTGCAGTATGCCGACCGTGTTGGTCACCATTTCGCCGCCGCGCTGGACGGAATCCCTGGCTTCTATGTTGTGCTGGGCGATCTCCTTGGCTGAGGAGCCGCTGCGCTCGGCCAGCTTCCTGACTTCCTCGGCCACCACCGCGAAGCCCTTGCCCTGCTCGCCGGCCTTTGCGGCCTCAATGGCGGCGTTGAGCGAGAGCAGGTTGGTCTGGTTGGCGATCTCCTGTATCACGCCGATGGCGGCGGCTATCCTGCCGGTGGTCTGCGTGATGTCGTCCATCGCGCTCTTGGTGGAGGCCCCGGCCTGGTTGCCGTGCTCAGTGGCTTCTAGCGCGGCGTCCAGCTGCCCAAGGGAGTTCTGGTTCTCGTGGCTCATCTCGTCAATGGAGGCGGAAAGCTCGGTCATGGCGGCGGCCATCCTCTCGGCACCGTTCTTCTGCATGTCCGCGCTCTTGGCTATCTGATCTGTGGTGTGGGACATCTCCTCTGCCGAGGCGGATAGCTGAGTGGAGCCGCTGGCCACGCTGTCCACGCCGTGGCTGACGCTGGTGATGAGGTTCTTGAGGCCTCTGACCATCCCGCTCATGGATTCCTGCATCTGGCCCAGTTCGTCCTGCGTCACGGACACGGACCGCACCGTGAGGTCGCCGGCGGCCACCTTGGCTATCATGCCGTCAAGCTCTTTGACCCCTTTGACTATCATGTTGGCGATCAAGTTGCCAATGAAGATGGAAACCAGAAAGGCAATGATCATCATTATCGTCTGCATCATGTTGATGCTGTTTTGGGTTTTATTGTTGTCGTTGTACAGCTCTTTGCACATTGCTTCCAACGACTCCTTGAGGTTGCCTATGGCATCTGACGCAGTCGCAGTGAGCGGCATCAGCTCATTTTCCATGCAGGCTGTGGCTTCCGCGTCCCTGCCGGCGAGTGCCAGCGGGGCGAATTTGCCCTCGAGCAGGTCGAAGTACTTGGCCGCAGGGTCAACCACTGCTTTGGCTTCGTTCAACCTCTTGGGTTCTTTCTTGAGGTCATTGAACAGTTCATTCATGAGTCCATCCATAGCTTTTCTGATGTCCTTGATGCTCGCGACGGATTTTTGCATTCTCTCCTGGCTGGTGTATATCAGCATGTCGCGGACGTCCATGCGGCTGCGGTCGAACCGCTGGTTGTAGTTGGAGAGGTCTATCAGGGACTGGACGCCGACCTCGTACATGTGGGAATCTGCGTCGCTCACTTTCGTGATTGAGATTATTCCTATGATGCTCACCACAACGGTGAAGAGCGCGGCGATTACGAAACCCGTGAGCAGCTTCACCTTTGTCTTTAAGTTTGCGAACCAAACCAGCATGATGGACCTCCTTATGTGATGAAAGATGGAGGGTGCTGAACCCTCTCTTGTTTAATATTAACCTAACTATAGGGAATTATCCAATTGACTTGGGAACGTCCGGTTTTCAAAGCATTCAAGCATAGGCGAATTTCGGGGGTTGTTTGCCGCTATCCTTTATAAATCAAGGGATTGTTCGTGGGCGGTCATTGAAGCTTCCAAGTTAAATGGATAATTCCCTCCGCAGTGGTTTAGGCATCGTAGTACAGCGACATCTCATAAGGATGCGGCCTAGTCTTCACGGAGGCGTATTGCTGGCGCAGGGCCTTTGTCCAATCCTCCAACTGGGCTTTGTCGAACACGCCACCCCTCAGCAGGAAGTCACGGTCGCGATCCAGCGCGTCGCAGGCCTGGCCCAAGCTGGTGGGCAGGGCCTTTATCTTTTTGCGCTCTTCTTCTGTCCAAGTGAACAGGTTCACGTCGAATGGTCCAAAGCCCTCCGCCGTAGGGTCTATTTTATTGATGATGCCGTCTATACCCGCCATAAGCTGGGCCGCCAGTGCCAGATAAACGTTGCATGTGGCATCGGGGGGCCTGAATTCGAAGCGCGCGGTGTCTTCGTGGTCGGCGTACTTGGGGACGCGGATGGCCGCGCTGCGGTTGCCCAAGCTGAAAAAAGCGTTGATGGGGGCCTCGAAACCAGGGACGAGGCGCCTGTAGCTGTTGGTGCTTGGGTTGGTTATGGCCAGCAGCGCCGGGCCATGCTTGAGTATGCCGCCTATGTACCACAGCGCCAATTGGCTCATGTTCCCATAGCCGTCCTTGGAATAGAAAAGATTATTGCCGCCCTTCCGCAGCATCTGATGAAAGTGCATGCCGCTGCCGGCCTCGCCGAATATGGGCTTGGGCATGTATGTCGCGCTCATGCCGTGGCGCACGGCAACGTTCTTAGTGACGTATTTTACTTTTTGTGTGCTGTCGCCCGCCTTGAGTATCCCAAAGAGCGGCGTCTCGATCTCCAATTGGCCAGGGCCGCCCACCTCGTGGTGGTGATACTTCACCTCCACGCCCATAGCCTCTAGCTCTAGGCACATCTCGGCGCGCATGTCGTGGAACTGATCCCTTGGGCGCATCGCGTAGTAGCCCCCATGCAGAGGCTGGTAGTGGCCATGCGGGCCAGCAGGCGCGTTCCAGTCGCCCTCTATGCTGTCCAGCCTATAAGAGGCAACGTTGGGGCCATTTTCCACTTCGACGTTGCCGAAAACGTAAAATTCGTACTCGGGGCCCCAAATGCTTTCATCGGCTATGCCCTCGCTCCGCAGAAATTCCTCGGCGCGGACAGCTATATTCCTTGGGTCGTAGGCGTATGGCGCCTTTGTGTCGGCTTCGTACGCAGAGCATATAAAGGCCAGCGTTGGGTGTTCGCAGAATGGGTCGGAGAAAGCCGAAGACAAGTCGGGCAGAATCACCATGTCACCGGAGCTGACGGACTTGAAGCCCACGGAAGAGCCATCGAAGCCAACCCCGTCGCGAAACAGGTGTTCGTTGAATTGGCCGACGGGGATGGTGACGTGCCTCCACCTCCCCCAGAGGTCGCTGAACCGAAGGTCAACCGCGACGTAGCCAAAGTCCTCTATGTGTTGCTTTGCCTCTTCTATGCTTTTGAACATTCGCAGCCTCCTTGGGCAATGCCTTGATAAAATCAATGATAACCCAAATGTAGGGATCAGGGGGTAGTTAGGGGTTAGGTTGTAGGGAATAGGGGTTAGGGTAAATAAGGCTGCGGCTTCGCCGCGTCTGTATTGATGCGGATTGGGCGCGTGGCACTGGACGGAGCATTGTTCCCGCCTGACTTGCCTCCATCAGAGCCATCCCCCAAAACCCAAGCACTGAACGCGGCCATCTTCCCGCCTGACCCCACCCTCGAAGTTACCTCCCAAACATCCGCCCGCCCATAGGAGCCATCCCCATGTATCCGCCCATATATAGAAGCAATGAACGAAGCGAGTACCCGGGGTCTGGGGAGTAGCGAGGAGGGCCGCTAGCATGCTAGCGGGACCGAGCGAATCCCCAGTGAGCATTCAGGAAGGGTTTCCAAGCCCCGGCGGAACACGAAACAGGCAGAGGAACTCCGTTCCCGAGGTCAAGCAGCGCATGACCGCGCTGCGTATCCATTCGGCAAGAAAGCTGGCGCGGGCGTAGGCCGCATCAATATTCACTCTAACTCCTAATCTTAGCTTCTCTCGTGAGGAGCAAGCGACTTGGCTCATTCACCACCGGATCATGGAGCCCTTCCGAAGGCTATAGCGGTTCCCCTAGACATTAGCAGTATCCGCTGTGCCTGAAGGAATCCGAGATGTCCGAAGCAAAAGCATCATCCAAGGCCGTTTTCACCGCGCCCACCAAATCGCCGTGCGTGTGCGTTTTCA
>Ga0268262_10002359_pt1 | contig 21943 bp, 26 predicted proteins | sample TergutNc150P3_FD_190354 | JGI IMG/M metagenome (GOLD analysis project Ga0268262, IMG submission 190354) | Nasutitermes corniger P3 segment gut microbial community from laboratory colony in Florida, USA - Nc150 P3 (SPAdes) (version 2) | ecosystem: Host-associated > Arthropoda: Insects >... | reverse complement strand
TCCGTAAACTCCTGGTGCGCTATGAAAAGTTGGAACGCTCTTTTCTAGCCTTACATCATTTAGCCGCTTCCATCATTGCTTTCCGAAAAATAAAAACTGAAATTAATATTATTTACGGATAAGTTCTAAGTTCCACAGAGATGAATAACGAATAACTCAATTAGGTTAGACAGTTCCCCTTACTCGCGCTCCACCTTTTCTTCCAATATGTTCATCTGAGCGATAAATCTGTTGTAATTGCTTTTAAACAACCTGTCCTGAATCACCCTGTATTTTTCGAATTCAGTTAATGCGTGTTCCCGCGCTATTTCAGCCGATATGCTACCTGAGTTAGTTAAAAGTTCGCGGTCGTCAGCTTGCAGGATACGGTCAAGATACCCCGTCCAATCTTCCATAGATGCCATCGGCGATGCCATGCTCAATATACAGTCCATTTGTTGGACGGCATTTTCAGCAGGCCCACTTTCCGCATGGTTGATTTGGCGCAGCAGCTTCACAAAGAGTTTGGCATTCACGAAATGACGACATCTGCACTAATCCGACAACTGAAGAATGCTGGCATCTTGGCGGAAATCAGGCCCAGCAGCGGCAGTCGGCCAGCCGTCCTGTGCTTCCCTCGCCTAATCAATCTGGCTGAAGGTCGCAGGGTGATTTGGGAGATGTACTTCTTCTGTACTTGATGATGAACTCAGGCGCAAAAGCATTGCCCCCCTACTCCCTCTGGCTTGTCCCATCAGACTTAGACCACCAAAGCAAGCCAGAAAGAAAGGCTGCTGCACTTTCCTAAAGTATCTCCTTGCCCGTGCGTAGTATCTCTTTCACAAAGGGGTTGTCGTTTTCGAGTTCAGAGGTTTCAAAGACTATCGGCTCAAAGAAAGCCCCTTTATAGCCCTCCGTCAACCAAAGCAATTTTTCTAAGATATCCATGCGCCTCTTGCCGCTGTAGCTGTCAAGAAAGAAACAGATGTCAATGTCGCTCATTTTGTCAGCCGTGCCTTTGGCGTAAGAGCCGAACAGCATAACCTTGTCAACAGGCATGACACGGCGCACGTCATCGGCATATTGCTTGGCGACCTGCGTTACGGCTTCAATGTCAACAGCCATGCGAACACCTTTTTCGTTCTGGAGAACAGTTCCTTTGCTTGCGGCTTCCTGATCTGGACACCCAGCTTGTCCTTGTAGTCGGGGTAGCGATTATTCAGATAGCATGTGGACAGTCTAACAAAAAGCTCGCGTGTTTCAAGTGGGATTTCCATTGGCAGCTTGTCTTCATAGCTCCCGATGATTGACCTTATGTTGTGCGTCTTGGGAACGTCATCGTCCACATACAGGACATAAAGGCCCTTGACCAGCTTCTCTACCGCCTGTTGGCACATGAACGCCACATATAGCCAGCGTCCTCCAACCAGCAATGTTTGGGCCGTCCGCAGGTCATACTTCGCCGCATCAAGCCAGTGCGCGAATTTTTCTTCTGGGGTCATCGCCATAACAACTCTGCAATTCGCTTCTCGGTCACTGGTGTCGGTGGTCGCATCTCACACTCCTCACCAAAATATTACATTAAAACTCCTATGATTGCAAATTGGTATGAAATGCCACTGCGACAACCCCCGCTTACCGCTACAGCATTCGGCGGCAAGTTTCAATAGCCGAATGTCGCCACCATTGATTACACTCTGTGAATTAGCGATTGCGCAGAGTTTGTTCCAATAATCTGCACCGAAGTTGAATACATCCACTTCAATGTTTATCCTGACGCTGTTCTTTCTTGGCGGCGGTCTTTTCGTCACGAATATCATCTTTGTTTACCAAGAAGGTTTTGGTCGGAGAGCTCAATTCATAAAGAAGCTTCTTGACCTGCTCCCAACAGTCCGGCTTTTGCAGTAGGTTTCGACGTTGCCAATATTGGAACGAAAAAACACCTCACGGGTAGTGTAAGCAATTTGGATGATTCCCTCTATTAGGAAATCAGGCAGTTCCTGCTTATCCCAGATGGCTCGGTAATTCATAAAAAGACCGAGACGCTGAATCTCATATATAAGTTTCGCAAAAGCATAGGTCACATTTTGAATCAAATAGATTGGACTAGCAAAACTAACGTTTTGCAAGTGGCTCATGTAAGATATAATAAAAATATGTAGTTCCCTTTTAACGGAGCTTCACGATGCTGATGTCAGCACTCTGTCTATTGGCGCAATTCGCGCAAGCGTCTGATATTACGCCCCAGCAGGCGATACAGGAGGCCAAAAGAGTATGGGTTGAAGAGGGGGGGCGCATTTGGGGGCGTAGTCTGGCTGGCCCTTTGTTGATTGTTGACCCGGCGACAAGACGTGTTTGGGCTTCTGAAACTGATAGGTATGGTTTTCTCAAAAAGCAGGAGGGCGTTTATACGGGCCTTTATCCTAGAAACAAAGTTATAGCCAATACTGTCGCCAGGTGGGGAGGGAAAGATTGGATAATGGTTCTTTTGCCGCTTCCGTCCAGTGAAAAAGAACGCGCTGTATTATTTGTCCACGAAGCTTGGCACCGCGTTCAAGATGATTTGAATCTGGATGTACCGGATGCTTTTAATTCGCATCTGGATACGATTAATGGCAGGTATTGGCTCCAACTGGAATGGCGGGCTTTAGCTAAGGCGCTGGAGGCCGATGCGGATGAGAAAGAACGCCAATACTGGATAGCCGCGGCAATAGCTTGCAGAAAGTACAGGCAGACTTTGTTTCCGCAAGCGGCTGAGGAGGAGAGACGTCTGGAATTGGGCGAGGGCTTGGCTGAATACACCGGGATCAGGGCTGCCGGAGCAAGAGAATTTATCATTAAAGATTTAAGAAAGGCCGCGCATCCTTTTGCCCGCAGTTTTGCCTACACTAGCGGGCCTGCCTATGGACTGCTGTTGGATGATATAGTGCCAGGCTGGAATTTAAGAGTCAATAAGAATACTGATATTGCTGTATTGCTCCAGGAAGTCTGCAAAATTCCCGATCCGGTCAAAGCGGATGCCGAGGCCGCCGCTGTCAGGCTGGGAGGGGCGGAGCTGCGTATACGCGAGACGGCGGCGGAGCGCAAAAGGAATAAACATTTAATTGAAATAATCGAATCTTACTTGGATGGCCCTACTCTGATAATTCCGCAAGGCTTTAAAATTCAATTCAATCCAAGCAATACGGAAAATATTGAAGGGGTTGGGGTTTATCACCCAACAGCTATTTATCTTGGGGATTGGGGCAGACTGGAAGTTGTTAAGGGCAGTTTGCGTTCACAGGATTGGTCGGAGGCCAGGGTCATTGCTCCAACAGTTCCAAGTGCAAGGCCGGTTTTGGGTCCGGGTTGGATTTTGGAGTTGGCTCCTGGCTGGACTATTGTGCCCGCCGATTCGAATGGGTCTTTTAGTATTGTCAGGGAAACAAAAAAACATTGAAAAACTGTATATTTTTTAATTGTTGCGCACGGTGTTTTCATTCTAAATTGATGTATAGATGTTTGAGTCTAAATAGTCATGGAGGTACACGGTGGACATGGAAGGCAAGCTGCTTGATTTGGCTGGTTTGAGGGAAAAGGCGTACACAATTGGCGGTGAAAAGCGAATTGGCAAACAGCACGAGCAGGGCAAATATACTGCGCGTGAACGTATAGAAAAACTCTTGGATGAATGCAGTTTTGAGGAGTTTGATACTTTTGTTACTCATCGTTGCACAGATTTTGGTATGGAGAAAGACCAGCCTTTGACAGACGGAGTTATCACCGGTCATGGCACTATTAATGGGCGCTTGGTCTTTGTATTCAGTCAGGATTTTACGGTTTTTGGCGGTAGCCTCTCTAAGGCGTATGCCGAAAAGATATGTAAAATAATGGATTTGGCTGTAAAGGTAGGCGCTCCTATAATCGGGCTTAATGATTCAGGCGGGGCGCGCATTCAGGAGGGCGTTGACGCGCTGGCGGGGTATTCAGATATTTTTCTGCGGAATGTTCTTACAAGCGGAGTTGTTCCACAAATCAGTCTGATTCTCGGCCCCTGCGCCGGTGGCGCTGTGTACAGTCCGGCCATCACTGATTTTGTGATGATGTCGCGTGGGACAAGCTACATGTTTCTCACAGGCCCCAAAGTTGTCAAGCAGGTGACTAAGGAAGATGTGACCACGGAACAACTTGGCGGAGCCGATGTTCACGCGACCAGAAGCGGCGTGGCACACTTTGTGGCCCAAAATGAAGACGATGCGCTGTTGGAAACCCGCCGCTTGATTTCTTTCCTGCCACAAAATTATCAAGAGCGCCCACCCATCGCGGTGACACATGATCCTGTTGACAGGCCGACTCTCGAACTCAATAGCGCGTTGCCGAGTAACACAAACCAGCCTTATGATGTAAAAGATATTATTCACACGGTTGTTGACGATGGCGACTTCATGGAGGTGCATCAGGCCTTTGCCGGCAATCTGGTGGTTGGCTTGGCGCGTTTCAATGGACGTCCGGTGGGCATAGTCGCAAACCAGCCCAAGGTGCTTGCTGGTGTTTTGGACAACAATTCATCTGTAAAGGGCGCCAGATTTGTCCGTTTTTGCGATGCGTTTAATATCCCGATAGTCACATTCGTGGATGTGCCGGGATTTATGCCGGGCACAGTTCAGGAGTACGGGGGCGTGATACGAAACGGGGCCAAGCTGCTGTTTGCGTTTGCGGAAGCGACCGTGCCGAAAGTGACCGTGATTTTGCGCAAAGCGTATGGCGGGGCCTATTGCGTCATGAGTTCAAAACATTTGCGGGGCGACATCAACTACTCCTGGCCAACGGCTGAAATTGCGGTTATGGGGCCGGATGGGGCGGTGGAGATTATCTATAAAAAGGAATTAGACGCTGCTCAGGATGTCCAGGCAAAGGCGGTCGAACTGAAAGAGCGCTACTCAAGCCTGTTTGCCACGCCGTTTGCCGCAGCGCGCAAGGGTTACATTGACGATATTATTGAGCCGGCGTCCACCAGGTTCCGCTTGATAAAGGCGCTTGAGATGCTGGCGGATAAGAAGCTGGATAACCCGGTAAAACGGCATACCAATATTCCGCTGTGAGGCACAAATGTCACCATTAGAAGCTTGGACGGTTACAGTTCTCGGTATGCTCGTTGTCTTTCTTGGGCTTATGCTTTGCATTTTGTTTATTAACGGGTTTAACCGAGTTGCAAAACATGTTAGATGGGGCGAGGGGGGTGAACATGGTCATGCGGCTCCGGTGTCAAAGACAGCCGCGCATCCAAATGCTGAGCCTGTTCACGCGGCAGCGCCGCCGCCATCGGTTGTGGAACCAACACCGGAAGTTCTCGCCGCGATAGCCGCCGCTATTGAAATTGAACAGCGCCTTTTAGGAAGCCATATTACACAAAAATTGACCATCCGCCGTACCCACGGATAGCACTGAGATCAGCCAGGAGTTCTGTATGAGTGAACATGTGATGAATATTGGCGGCAAGGAATACCGCGCCGAAGTGAAAGAGCTTACATCTGTACGAGCCAGGGTTGTGGTCAATTCCGTTGAATATGACGTCAATCTGGTGTCCATCGGTCGCAGGGAAATTATTATACCGGATACCGCGATCAGATCGGCAGCCCCGCCACCTCCGCCCCCACCGGCGCATGCAGTGGCTCCACCGTCAGCACCACTGCATCGCCCGGCACCCATGGTGGCGGGACAAAGCAGTATTGTCGCCCCCATGCCAGGAGCAATTTTTCAAATGCGGGTCAAAGAGGGCGATAATGTTAAAGCTGGTCAGGTGCTCTTGGTGATGGAGGCCATGAAGATGGAAAACCCGGTCACGGCTCCATTCAATGGCACGGTTTCGAAGATATATGTCCGCGAGGGTGACAATGTCGGCGAGGGCGATCTGCTTGTTGAAGTTGCAAGACCCAAAATGGCGATGCTGTAGGGAGTTTGTTGTGAAAAAACTATGGCTGCTGATTATTTCGATAATAATGACCCTGCCGTTGCAGGCCGAATCACGCCCCAACTTTGGCGTAGAATTTGTCCCGGGTGAAGTGTACATCCGTTTTCACAAAGGAACAAAGGACGGCATCGAAAACGATTTTTTAGGCCCCAAGGCTACAAAGGGGCTGCTGATGAATGTCCGCGGAGAGGAAGTAGGCTCTTTTGTCACCGTTTTTGCCGACAGCTCCGAGGCTGTGGCCCGGGTGGATTCAATTAAAGATGGTCTTTCTGTTGGTGATGCTGACTATATTAAAATTCCAAAAATAAATCTGAACTATGCTAAATTCCAATTGGAAAAATCACAAGATTATTTTTATATGGACAAAGGCCGGGCTGATATTAAGTCGTCAATTTTTAAGAGAGGCGCCAAAGGCAACCTCTATGACGAAAAAGGAGAGTTGGCCGGCATCTGTACGGTTGAAAGCATAGCGGAACACAAAAGCCTGGGTAGAGTGACACAGTTCAACGAAAAGAAATTTTCCAAAGATGTGGTTCGGGGACACATAAATGGTTACATGGATCAAATTCTTGGTGGCAGCGGGTTTGTAAATATAACCTGGGGCAACGTAGTTATGATTTTGGTTGCCTTTTTCTTTTTATATTTGGCTATAGCCAAAGATTATGAGCCACTGCTGCTTGTTCCGATCGCTTTTGGAATATTGATTGGCAATATGCCGATGCCGCTTTCGATTTTTAACAGCGTTTCTGTCTATATGATTGACCCGGTGACGCACGAATATGTGTTCAACACGGGCGGCAATAGCGTTTTGGGTATGATTTACTATGGCGTCAAGAGCGGCTTCCTGCCACCGTTGATCTTTTTGGGCATCGGTGCGCTGACCGATTTTTCCGCTCTGTTGAGCAACCCAAAATCACTGTTGCTCGGGGCGGCGGCGCAATTTGGCATATATGCGGCATTTCTGGGGTCGCTTGTGCTTGGCTTCACGCCGCAGGAAGCTGCGTCCATAGGCATCATTGGCGGCGCGGACGGCCCCACAGCCATTTTTACATCCAGCCGCCTGGCGCCAAGTTTAATTGGTCCAATAGCAATCGCCGCCTATAGCTATATGGCTATGGTGCCTGTAATTCAGCCGCCAATAATGAAGCTGCTCACAACGCATAAGGAGCGTTTGATCCGCATGGCGCCCGGACGCAAGGTGAGCAAGTTTGAAAAAGTGGCTTTCCCCGTTGGGGCGCTGATTATCACTTGTCTTGTCGCCCCCGGCGGTCTGCCTCTGCTTGGGCCGTTGTTTTTGGGTAATATACTGCGCGAGTCGGGCGTAACCACGAGATTGGCCAAAACAGCCTCTTCCGCGATGCTTGATATATGCACCGTTATGATAGGCCTGGGTGTCGGGGCATCTACAAGCGCAAAAGTGTTTTTGAAACCGGATTCACTTTTGATATTCGCTATGGGTTGTGTGGCATTTTCTTTTGCAACGGCTTCGGGCGTAACCTTTGCCAAATTGATAAACGTGTTCAGCAAAAACAAGGTCAACCCCCTGATTGGCGCGGCTGGCGTGTCGGCAGTGCCCGATTCGGCTCGTGTGGCGCACATCGTAGGACAGCAGTATGACTCGACTAACTTCCTGCTCCAACACGCAATGGGACCAAATGTTGCCGGTGTCATTGGCTCGGCAATAGCCGCGGGCATTTTCTTAGGACTTTTCTAGTTTTTCAAGGAGGACGGCAATGACTGAATTAATTACCGCTGTGCCAAATATATCTGAAGGGCGTGACGTAGCTTTTATTGAGGGACTCCGCAACCAACTGGAAAAGGTACCGGGCCTTTTGCTCCTAGATTTGGCTATGGATCAGGCAAGAAACCGCACGCTCTTTTGCTTTATGGGGACTAAAGACGCAATTTTCAAGGGTGGTTTTGCCATCTATGAAGCCGCTATTAAGAAAATAGACATGCGGCAGCATGAGGGCGAATTCCCGCGAATTGGCGCGGTTGACATTGTTCCATTTGTTGCCATAAAGAACTCTTCGCTTGAAACCGCCATTAAATGGGCAAATGAGTTTGGCAGTGAGGTCGCCAGAAGGTACAATCTGCCTGTCTATTTGGCCGGTGAAGCCGCCAAAACTCCTTTGCGGCGCGAGTTGGAGACCATCCGCGAGGGTGAGTACGAAGGTTTTGCAACCAAGATGCAGGATCCCGCATGGAAACCCGATTTCGGCCCGCATGACTTTCCTGTTGACCGAGGCGCGACTATGGTCAGCGCCCGCCTGCCGCTGGTCAATCTTGAGATGTACCTGACAACAAACGATGAGGAAGCAGCCAAGCACGTTTCGCACGTCCTCTCAGGCGCTGAAAATGGATTGCCGGACGTGCAACTGTACCCCGGAATAGACCGTGCCTGCGGCCTTGCCATTATCAATATCACAGTCCGCAATTACAACGCCACACCGCTCTACCGAGTGTTTGAATCAATTAAGACAGAGTTGAAGCGCTTTGGAACCGGGATCAGAAGCATTAAGTTTGTAGGGTTGGTGCCGCAGAAAGCCCTGCTTGATTCGGCGTTGCACTACATGCAAATTGCGGGATTTGCCGAAGATGATGTCTTGGAAACTCGAATGGAACGTATTTTTAACGCCAGTAAATAGCCGGGTTATCAGCGGCTTAAATAAAGTCATAATGTAAGTTATAGTGTAATTTTTTGCCTACTTTGCGGAGGACTATATGCCTGTATTTTCTCTATCGCAGAACGAACAGGAACATCTGCTCAATCGTTTTTTGCGCTACGTGCAAATAGACACTCAAAGCGATGAGAATGCCGAATGTTTCCCCTCGACTGAAAAGCAAAAGGATTTGGCGCGCCTCTTGGTGGAAGAGCTTAAAGGATTGGGCTGTTCGGACGCCGCAATGGATAAATGGGGTTATGTGATGGCAACCGTGCCGTCAAATTTGCCGCAAGGCCATCCGCCTGTACCTGTCATTGGCCTGATTGCCCATTTGGATACTTATCCTGGAGTCTCAGGTCATGCGGTTAAGTCCCGGGTGCTAAAAGATTTCAAAGTCGGAGATATTCCTTTGCCTGGATCGGGCGATGCAATTCCTGTTGTCCAGAATCCGAATTTACAGCGCTGTTTGGGCCACACAATTGTCACATCGGATGGGACAACGCTTTTGGGGGCGGACGACAAGGCCGGTGTTGCTGAAATTTTAACTGTGGTGGCATGGCTCAAAGAACACCCTGAATTTTTGCATGGGACTATAAGAATAGGTTTTACGCCGGACGAAGAAATAGGGCGTGGCACCGAACACTTTGACGTAGCGGCATTCGCCGCAAATTACGCCTATACCCTGGATGGATCGGACTTGGGCGAGATTGAGGACGAGACATTCTGCGCGGATTCCGCAAGCATCACCGTTATTGGTCATGACGTACACCCAGGTTACGCAAAGGGCAAAATGGTCAATGCAGTCAGGGTTGCATCCCATATTATTGAATCACTGCCAAAGGATCGCCTGCCTGAAAGCACCGAAGGGCGCGAGCCTTATTTACACCCAATTGCTTTTAATGGCGATGTCAGCAAAGCGGAAATCAAATTTTTGGTCAGGGCCTTTACGGAGGAAGAGCTGCATCAGCGCGAAGAAATTTTAAGGTCTATCGTTAATGAAACCAGCGGCGTTTTTCCCGGGGCAAAGATTGATTTAACTATAAAAGAGTCCTATAGAAATATGTTTTATCCAATATCCAAAGATCCCAAAGTGCTTGAATACGCTTTGGAGGCCGTGGAGCGTCAGGGTATAAAGCCATCCAGAAGACCCATACGCGGCGGTACAGATGGAGCGCGGCTTTCGTTCATGGGACTCCTTACACCTAACATCTTTGCCGGTTCACAGTCATACCATAGCACACACGAATGGGTGAGCCTTGACTGGATGTCCAAAGCTGTTGAAGTCACACTACAGATACTCAATGTGTGGGTTGAAAAAAGTTAAGCGCCGCAAAAAAATTCGATGCCTGACAAAAAAACTTGACACGGAGAAAAATGGAATGATATTCTAAAAACCCCTTAGAACTCAACAGAGTTCACACATGAGCCGCCATTTTCACCTTCGGCGGCTCTTTTTTTGCCAGCACTTCAATGTGTATGTAGTGGATTGATTCCAATTCCAAATAGAATCAGTACTGATTTCTATTTGGAACCTAAATCTCCGAAAAAATTTGCACATACGCTCGTAAATATGTGAAATATTGATATTCGCCGTTTTTGGTATATGCAAAACAAGCACATACATATAGTGATATAACTTATGCAAATTCAGCACTTAAGCGTGTATGTGCAATGGAGATTTAGCTTGGAATTGGAATGCGCGACAGGGACGTCGCGCCCGAAATGCGAAGCATTTCGTGAGGTAAGGCCGGTGGCTTCCGACATCAAAGACTGGTGTTCCTAACACCGGCTGGCGGGCAAGGATCATTTACCACACCAACATCAGAATGGCCTATGCTCACGCCCAGCGCAGAGAATTGGAAAAGATGACGGATACGCACCCTTATTGGCGTTATCGGGTAGGTTTAAGCAGGGTTCACCGACAAGACCATGTAGCCCGTGACGGCATGATTCTCAGATGGGACGATCCTTGGTGGGATGAGCATTTCCCGCCTGATGGGTATGGGTGTAACTGCTATGTGCAGCCTGTCAGCCGCTCCAAAATGGAGGACATGGGAAAGATAGACCCTGATGGCAACATCGTGCCTGACATTCCACCGCCTGATGCAGTAAAGAAACCTGAACTCGCTATAGCACCAGCGAACCCGACACAGCCAAGTCTAACGCAAGTGCCAAGCAACAGCGCACTACCAAAGCCCAACCCGGCACAGCCAGTAGCCCTACCAACCAGCGGCACACTACCAAACACACCAGATTCAAAGCCGAAAGAGCCAGTGGAGCCAAACGCTCCCAAACCAGTCACGAGGCGCATCAGTGTCACAGATTTCGACAGGACAGCATACTGTTTCCCGCCTATACAACCGCTCTTGGAGTCGCTGGCCAAGGGCTATGCAACATATGCAGCGCAGTTCTGGGAAAAAGTAAAAAAGCGTGCCGTTCTAATACAGGAGCAAAGGCGTTTTAACCGCTGGGTAAAACCATTTTTGCCAATAGGCAATGAAACTGACCATGAACACAAGCATAGAATAAGAAAACTGCCCGGATATAACGAAGAATGGATAATCGGGATGTTCGAGCCTCATGTCTTGGCATTTGTAGAAAAGCAGATGAATCACCCAATAGCAAATGCCGCATTTGGAACGACAGGCGAACGCATCGGTCACGCTATGAGACCATCAAAAGGTGGATACGGTGGGCGTATCCACGAATACGACCTATTCAGGTTGATGCAACTGCTGGCATCGCCATCGGAAGTTTATTGGGATGATATAGACAAAAACTTAATTTATGTATTCAATCCCGATTCCAAAACACAGGTAAAACATGGAGTGATCGGCGACAAGATAGGAAAAATCGCAGTTTGGATAGATGCTGAAAAGAAGATTAGGGAAAAAGGTAGAAAAGTAAAACGTAGAATTAACAGGATGGCTACAATGGGCATTATTAACGAAAGCAACCTAGCACACCCCCGCTATATAAAAATACCAAAATCAAAGTCGCCATAATGTTTCAGGGGGGAATCGAACCGCCCACCATAGTCCTCATTACCGAGGCGCGCTTGGAGACCACACATTAGCGAATTCCGAAACACTATGGTGACAATTGAAGTATCGGCACACCACTCAGTTTAGTCAAGGAGAAAAAACATGAGCAACGATGGAATTTCAATAAAAATTGAACTCCAGGCAGACCAAGTAACCAGCGCCTTTGGCAATCTATTGGGCTTTATCAACTCTGGTGAACTGATGAAGCGCATCGGCGATGAAGTGGCGATATACAGCCAAGACAGGATAACGTCAGAAGAAAATACTGCTCCAGATGGCACTAGGTGGCCATCACTTGCAGAAGCAACTCTTCTACGGAAGAGAAAAAAATTCGGACATGATAAAATCCTACAACAAAGAGGCTTACTGGCTCAGACACTCAAAGCTGACACTGCCAACGCCACAAAAGACTACATAGGTGTCGGTTCCAGTATGGCTTACACACTGATTCACCAGTTCGGCGGCAAGGCCGGGCGAGGTCGCAAGGTGACGATACCGGCTAGGCCATACTTGGGTGTAAGCGCTAAAGAAAAAGAAGCGTTGGAACGCGATGTAATTCGCTGGGTAAAAGAGCAACTTTATGGTGAAGGCAAATAATTCCCTAAATTTGCCCCACAATCGTTTTTAAGTTACTTTGGCTACATACCCAGTGACATGTCCCCAAACTCGAAACGTGGGGCAAGTGGCGCGGGTTTATCGCGGCATTAAAAATGCCCGGTGGGAGTGCCGGGCAGTTGGTTGGGATTTGTCAATGTTTCCTTGAACGGCGGCGTTTTTGAAATTATGTTGCTATGCGTTTCTTTGCACCCAGATGAAAGTCCATATGTAGCAAACTGTATGCGGATACTTTCATCACAAGCTCAAATAGTATTTCAGCGGGTTCCTTTTTACTTTCCAGTCTGCCATCCATGCACTCCTGAACAAAATTTTCACTCACGATGACCTTGTATTTTTTGCAAAACTCTTCTAGGTTATATTCTCCATTCTCATTACAAATTTCTTTACCCAACATGTAAGCATTATCAATGACTATCGGCTCGTGCAGTCTATCCGGGTGATATGCCCTTATGTGACTTTCCGAATATATACTTGGCAGTTCAGCCATAATGAGTTTGTTTACATCAATATAGCGCTTTTTCGTGTCATCCTCTGCGCTCTCGCCCTCTCTTTGGCGGTGTTGAAAAACATGTCAAGCGGTCGCATGGTTGTTTATCTCTTCCTGATGGGTATCGGAGGTGTTGTGGGTGGGTGGTTTATGGAGTATGTCTTGGGTCCTTTCAGGAACACGAAACTTGGGTCTAGTATAGCCATAATTTTTCTCATTAGTGCTTCGTGTTCCATACAATGGCCTTCATCGTCTCCGAAAAATGGTGGAAGCAAACTATGCGCTATCTCATGGCTGAAAGTGAGGTTCATGCTTTTATCGGGCGCTGTCATAGGGCTACCAGAAGGCGAGTGGCTAAAGAATAGCGGCAAGTGGGTGATAACTTCCAGCGATCACAAGATGTCTGTTGAGAGTGGATATACAACCACTATCTATCTGGAAAAGCAGTCATGAGCTATTGCGGTATAAATTTGTCTACGATCACACGCTGGTCTATGCCTCCAACGCTTTTGACCTGCCAACCCAAATATAATCTCCAGAGCTGTTCTTCAAGTTCCTTCCTGAGTCGCTTCTTTAATTCAGGGTCAGCATTAGTCAGCCTTTCAATTTCGATCCTGTTAGGCAGCATCTTATCCAACAACTTTTGCTCATCCGAGTATGGGATGCTTCGATATTGGTTAAGTCGTGGCACGAGCTTTACCAATTGCACACGCAACTCTTCTGACTTCTTGTCGCTCCCTGGCAAGCCTACTGCAAATATAGGTGACCACTCAAATAAACTATGCGTCTGTGCGGCAGCACTGATGGCAAAAACAGGCGTGAGGAATAAGCTGGCGTATCTCATAGCAAAACTCCTATCCACAGAGTATGTCATTTCTAAAACATTTCATGATTGTTTGTGTAAACTGGTGCCTGAGTATAATACCAAGTGGCACAGGGCTGTAAGTCGAAAGTATAAATTTGTTGAGTCAGATGGCAAAATCGTTATTGTTACACCGTGGGAAGGGCAAGGGGAAAAACATGTATATGTTGATGTATGGAAGATGAAACGCAATCAGAAAAAGAAATACCGGCGGGAATAATAAGGTTTTTCAACGAGTTCGTATTGATGTATGGAGCATGAAATGCAGTCAGAGATAGAAATAACACCGGAACTAATAAGTTTTTTCAATGAATCCATCAAGGCTATTCAGTATCCCATTTACCAAGGACATGCAGTGATGGGCGAGATCGGAGATGGCGATTATCTTGATCGCGTAAAGCTTTCTTTAAGAGGAAAAAAGTTTGTTATGGCAAATGACGGCGAGAAGTGGATATACAGCCCCAGTTTTGTGTTGGAGATTTTTGAAGCGTCAGGGGGAGACACAAAATGGTTAGACAGATTCTTAATGCCAATGGAATAGCTGATAAATAAGGCAAACACGGCCAAAAAACTTTTTTTGAAAAAAATTAAAAAAATTACTTGACATTTTCATCAACCTTGACGAAAATGGCAAGTGGTTTTTTCAAAAAAGTTTTTTGAGTCATTTGGCCTTATTTATCATGGCTTCACTGAGTAGGCCCAAAAATCATCACTGCGTCTGCAAGCAATTTTTGAAACAGGCCCATTAGTTCCGTATGGCCGGTCTCCCCTTGTTCATAGCACTTCATGACGTAATCTTCACTGACAAATAGATCGAAGTTCGGGCCATAGCAGGCTATGTCCGTCTCGCATTTGGTGTCCCTTCCTTTTTTTCTTTCATGTCATAACTCCTCTCAAAAAGTGTAGCAGAACCATTATGATTCATAGTGTTTATAACAAAAAATGCTCTATACCAGGTGGTTTGATCCCGTGAAAAAGAAACTCATTGAGTTTGAACACAAGAGGCCAGGCGGTGCTGTCAAGGATGGCCTCACAAAAGGTAGCACTGAGAAACTGGAAGGGCGAGGCCAGCAGGACAGAGCCATTGTTCGTGAAGCCATACAGGTTCACGCTAACAGAGTAGCCAAGGCTCCTGAGGCATCGCAATACAAGGCAACCTTGACACTTCCAGGCAACACGTTACTTTTATCGGGCGCTGTCATAGAACTACCGGAAGACGAGTGGCTAAGGAATGGCGGCGTGTGGGTGATAACTTCCAGCGAACACAAGATGTCTGTTGCCAGTGGCTATACGACAACCATAAATCTGGGGAGGCAGTAGTGCGTCACCTAGGTATGAACTTATCTGCAATCTGCAGTCGGTCTGCTGTTCCCACATGCTTGACAAGCCAAGGCAAGAATATTCTTTCAAGCTGCTTGTCTAATTCATCTCTGAGCTGCTTCTTTAATTCAGGGTCATTGGCGGTTACTCTCGCAATTTCACTCCTATTGGGCAGCATCTTGTCTAACAGTTTTTCCTCTTCTGAATATGAGAGAGAATGCCAATTGTTCAAGCTAGGCACCAGCTTTACTAACTGCAATTGCAGAGATTTTATTGTCTTGGAATCCAATATATCAAACATAGGCGACCGCTCTAACAGCGGATGCGGTTGCGCTGATAGGCTGATTGCCAAAACAGGCGTGAGGAATAAGCTGGCGTATCTCATAGCAAAACTCCTATCCACAGAGTATGTCATTTCTAAAACATTTTCGTTAGAAACGCAAGGCATAAAAAGGATATTTGTGTATGATTGAAAGTACTCACATCAAGGGAATAGTTGCCGAAATCGGGACAAACGGCAAGATAAAAGTCAGGCTGTGTTTTATCTAACCAAACACCGAACTATGCGACCCAATTCTAAACAGCTTTATTTCATCTTGATTTGGCTTTTTGTAAATGAGCAGAAGATCATATTCGACATGACACTCTCTGTAATCGCTCCAGTTGCCACTTAGTGCGTGATCTCGCGCTTTTATTGGTAATCGCTTGTCCCAAATTAAAAGGTTTATAATTTTATCAAACTCTTCCAAGCTCGTGGAAGCATTCTCTAGCCGTTTAAAATCACGTCTGAACGCGCCGGAATAAATGATTTTACGTTCAATTTCCCTCATGCAAGAGATTTATAGAATTCTTTCAGGTTTTTGCAATGAGTGCCGCCACCGGATTCTAACTCTTCAATGGCCTGGAGGGTTTCGGCGTTTGGGATCGAATTGTAACTGTCATCAACCAAAGAAGTTGATGTTGACGAAATATATGGTGTCCCTTCCTTTTTTTCTTCCATGTCATCCTCCTCTCAAAAAGTGTAGCAGAACCATTATGATTCATAGTGTTTATAACAAAAAATGCGCTATACCAGGTGGTTTGACCCGGAAAAGAAGAAACTCATTGAGTTTGAACACAAGAGGCCTGGTGGAAGCGTTAAGGATGGCCTCACTAAAGGCAGCACAGAGAAACTGGAAGGGCGAGGCCAGCAGGACAGAGCCATTGTTCGTGAAGCCATACAGGTTCACGCTAACAGAGTCGCCAAGGCTCCCGAAGCGTCTGAACGCTTCGCAAATATAACACTCCCCGGCAATATTTTACTTCTATCAGGTGCCGTCGTTGAGCTACCAGAAGACGAGTGGCTAAAGAATAGCGGCAATTGGCTGATAACCACTAGCGAACACAAGATGTCTGTTGCGGGTGGATATACGACCGTTCTCAAGTTGGAAAAGCAGTCATGAGCTATCTGGGTATGAATTTGTCTGCGATGTCGCGCCGGTCTGAGCTTCCTACATGCTTAATCAACCAACCCATGAATATTCTTTCAAGCTGGTTGTCAAGTTCGTCTCTAAGGAGTTTCTTTAGCTCAGGATCATTAGCAGTTCTTACTTCAATTTCATACCTGTTGGGCAACATCTTGTCTAACAGTTTTCGCTCTTCTGAGTATGAGAGACTGTGCCAGTTATTTAAGTTAGGCACGAGCTTTACCAATTGCAGACGGATTGCTTCTGACCTTTTGTCATTACCCCACACAATTGTTTCAAACATAGGCGACCGCTCTAACAGCGGATGCGGTTGCGCTGATAGGCTGATTGCCAAAACAGGTGTGAGGAATAAGCTGGCGTATCTCATAGCAAAACTCCTATCCACAGAGTATGTCATTTCTAAAACACTTTCGCAAACATAGCAAGGCATAAAAAGGATATTTGTACATGATTGAAAGTACTCACATCAAGGGAATAGTTGCCGAAATCGGGACAAACGGCAAGATAAAAGTCCGGCTGCCCGAATATGACGACCTGATTACGGACTGGCTGCCGGTGGTTCAATCTTTAACTCTTGGCGCAAGGACTTGGGCCGTGCCTAGACTTGACACCCAAGTCATTGTTTTACCCGGCCTTGGCACTGAGGATGCCGTTGTCTTGGGCGCTATCTACAGCGAACCAGACCCAGCGCCATTTACTGATAACAAGATCATCGGCATGGTGGCCGATGACGGTGTTGAAATCAGCTATGACCCAACGGACAGCAAGCTGAAAATCGAAAGCCCAAAGCTGATAAAGATAGTGTCCACGATGATCGACATCGAATCTGACATCAATATCCAAGGCAACATCACGCATAAGGGCAATGTTGAGCAGACCGGCGACTACAAACTCACCGGCAACATAACGCAGACCGGCAACATTACACAGACAGGCAACATCACGCAGACCGGCACACTCACAAATCAGGCTGTTGTTACGGGCGGCATGACAATGACAGGCAAGGTAACTAATGGCGGCGGTAATCCGCGCCACATACAACAAAGTCTGGCGACAGATGGAATCATAATCTATTTTCGTTTGCACTGGGCGAGCAATGTGTCGCACAATGCGTGGGCGGCTTCCGCGGGGCCGTGGTAGTATTTGCCATTGACCGTGAAGCGATTGCCCTTGTGAACTATGCCAAGATTTGATGGTTCATCGTTAAGATACAAGCGATAGATGTCGCCCTGCTTGGCGGTATCCAGTTTGACATAGCATTCAGGAAGAAATTCCATGATCTCATGTGTGTCCAGCACCTTGCGGATTATGGCGAGTGTATCGGCATCGTAATCGTCCAATTCGTGCGGTACATCCTGCTCTTGCTCGGGTTTCTCCGGGAATAATTCCTGGATCTGTTCATTCATTTGCTCAGGGAATTTTGGGGATTGTTCCGGCTTTTGTTCGGGCGATTGTTCTTTGACTTGTTCCGGCGCTTGCTTAATTGGTGCTGTCGAAATCCGTTCCCGTTTTTGTTTCTTTTCTGGGTCAGGCGCTGTCTTGGATGCTGTTTTCAATGCTGTCTTGGTGGTTTTCTTGGGCGCAGGTTTTGATTTGGGCACAGATTTAGTAGGCTTGCTTGACGGTTTTGTTGGCACACCAGTTCCTTTCATGTTCCAGTTTCAAGTTTAATACCAAGTTACGTTCAATTGACATCAAAGGCTATAGGAGCGCTTGCGATGCCGTATCCGCCGGGGAAACCCAGCTTTTTCAAAAACCTCTTGAGTATCCTATGAGCTTCTTGCAAAACTCTGCTGTACGTCTGCTTCCGACCTTCAGCCGTCTCTGGCTGGATTTCACAACTTGTTTGTTAACGATATTTTACGCCAGAGTCTGCTCTAGTCGGGCGCAGCCTACTAACTCCGTTGGACTTGCAAAACTGACGTTTTGCAAGTGGCTCTTTTTTTACTCTTTGACAGATTGAATATTCAACTTCATTATGCGTGCATCGTTTCCCGCCGCCTTATACAATTTGGATTCCTGATGAATGCAAATTGGAATGACTTGTATGGTACATTGACACTATGGCAGCCTCAAGGAGTTTGGCGATAGTGTAATCAATGAATCTCAGCACCATTCAGCAATCGCGGCTCTCTGCGCACGCTAACGGATGCTCGGTTTGGCGTATGTAAAATGTGTTTGACATACGTCAAAAAAAATTTGATGTATATTGAAAAAAGTTTGACATGTGTCAAAAAATTTTGGTATAAGTATTAAGTCTCATTTGAGACTATCTTTTATAAGGGTGTGCATATGGATTGGTATTTAAACCTCAAAATGAAGCAAAAGCTCTTGTATGGCTTTGCTGTTACCATCGTGCTGACGATACTAGTGGCTACTTTTGCCGTACGTGCCTTGAAAACAACGGACAAGGGCGATACCATGCTTTATTTTAAAGGCACACTTGCTCTCTACAATGCCGGCCAGCTGGGCGAGACATTTCAATCTTTGCGCTCCAACATGCGTGACCTCATAATAGCGACAACGGATGAGGGGAACAAGGCGTGCAGCGATATCCATGATGCCAAACGTAGAGAGTTGGAAACTTATATTAATGAGCTGGATAAGATAGTGAAAGCAAACACTGAGAGGCTTAGAGCAGTTAATGCGAAGATAGACCCCCGTGAAGTTAATATGATGGATGATGTGCGCAAAAAGATGGCTGAGTTCTTCGAAGCAATTGAGGAGGTTCGCAAGTTAGCTATGGCCTTCAAAAACGATGAGGCCGTTCGGGTGATGAACACCCAAGCCGCACCCGCCAGCGCTAGATTCAGCGATGCGCTGATGGATCTCAAAAAGGAGATGAGTAATTTGGCGTCGCAACAGATAGAGGCCAACGATGGCGATACTGCTTCTGGACTATGGATGATATATATCGTAACCGCGATATCCATTGTTGCATCGATCTTCGTGGGGACATACATAGCGAATACCATTGTTGTCAGACTAAATAGATTGGTAGGTATCGTCAACCTCGTGGCGCATGGAGACATGACCCAGAACGCCAAAGATAATTACAATGACGAGTTGGGCTTAATTGCTCATTCTACTGAGGAAATGCTCGAAAGCTTGAGACAACTGATCGGCAGTGTCAAGCAGGGCATAGACGGCGTAGCCAGCGGATCAGCGGAGTTGTCCGCCTCAGCCGAGCAGATGAATCAGACGACAGAACAAATAGCCCGCAGCGCCGAGCAGTCGCGGAGAGGCTCGGAGAGCATGGCGGCAGCCATGACAGAATTGTCAGCATCTATAGACGAAGTCAGCAATGGAGCGCAGAGTTCGCTGACCCAATTGGATGCCGCTCTTGAAGCCACACAGCAGGGCAACATGGCAGGCGCCTCGACAAAGACCGCGATGGATGATATTACACAGACGACAGGCAGGATAGCCCAGGCAATCGGAGTTATTCAGGAGATAGCCAACCAGACCAACCTGCTTTCACTCAACGCCGCCATTGAGGCAGCCAAAGCCGGCGAGCAGGGTAAGGGTTTTGCCGTTGTCGCGGAAGAAGTAAGAAAACTGGCCGAGCGCAGTGCGTCGTCGGCCAAAGAAATCGCGCAGTACAACATAGAAGCCAGAAACTCAGTCCAGCACGGAGATGAGATGGTCGCCAACACAGTGGAGCTTTTGAACAAGATCAAATCCAGCCTGGATCAGTTCGCGGTTCAGACGAGGGAGTCAGTCGCCTCAACCAAGGAGCAGTCCAAAGCCGGTGCCGAAGTGGCCAAGCAGGTTGATACCAGCGTGCAAGAGTCGGCCTCAGTAGCTTCAGCGGCTTCACAGATGGCTGCCACGACCAGCGAGGTAGCCAAAACATCTGCGGAGCTTGCAAACCTTGCCGCCGGTCTGCAGGGTCAGGTGCACAAGTTCAAAATAGCTTAAATGTTTCCATTAGCTCCATTATTGCAGGACACAAAGATGCAGGGTTGGGAAACGCTAACGCCCCTACCCGTGTTCATTGTGGCAAGACGCGGCTAATACTATTAGCCTTCTATTTGCCAATTTCACTAAATAACCACTACTCACATATAGGAGATAGAGTGATCACTTCCAAAGAAGACCCAAGATGGACGCAGCTTTTGAAAGGGCAGATTTCGCACCATTTCAAGCATGTGTCTGGCTCCATGATGGTTTCCAGGTGCCAGCGCAAGGTGCTTGGCGACCCATCGCCCCAGACCATCAGTAAGCACATAGATGAGTTGCACACATTTTTTTCACAGCACGAATCGGCTTTCAGTGACGACCTGAAAGCGATTTTCAATTAGATACAGACAGGAGACCAACCATGTTGCTATCGTTGCAAGAGGCCGCGAAATGTATTGAAAGTGGCCGCCGTTTGGCCATAGCTGGCGATGAGAGTCTGTTGTCCAAGTTGCCATGGGGCAATTGGGTCGGCGGCACAATCCCGTATTTCATGACCGAGGACGGCTGCACCATCTCCAAGGACAAGCTGTTCGTACAAGATTTTACCGATGCCACAACAGATGCTGTCATCAAATCGTATGGGGTGGACAATCTGCCAAAAATGAGTGAAGACGCTTTTGAGCAAGGATTTTCGATAGTGATCATCCCTGCATTCAGCCCCGCGCACATTGCCTACGGCCGTGACGCATCCAACTATGAAGGCATTTTCGATAAGTCCATTTTGGGATGGATTTCAGGCATCCACCTCGGCGACCTGGGCAAAGTCACACCCAAGACATTCAATGGGATGACGGGTCAGAGTTCGGGCAAAGACGCCGTTGTCATCCATTGCCAGATACCATCGGGCAAAATGGCCGTTGTAGAGATAATCAACCTCTTTGAGCAAGGTAGCGGCGACACGATTACGTTTGAGGAAGAGGGATTTCAAGTCAAGAACTGCATCGTCAATGGAGTCAAGCACAATTTCGCCGAATACCTGAATCAAAACAATATAGACACCAAGCTGCCCCTGGTAGCCGACTATTGCGGCGCGGAGGTCAATGTGAGTTTTCAGTCCGTTGACGAAGCTAACGGTGTCGCCCTGTACGCTCCAGTATTCCAAAATGTGGAGTACAAGATTGCCGCTCCGGTGAGCAATTACATTGAAAGTTTCCACAGTGTTCTGCCAAAAGGTACATCACCTGTCTTTGCCTGCAACTGCATACTCAACTTTCTGTATTCAGAGCTGGAGGGGCGTGTCGTTGAGAGTATGTGCGGCCCTATAACTTTTGGGGAGATAGCATATCAGCTCGTGAACCAGACTCTGGTTTACCTGGAAATCAAATAGTCCTGCTTCAGCGAGCTAAATCATCTATTACATTAGAGGTAACAATTGTTGCTTAGCAAGAAATATCTGTCATTAACCGTAAAAATCACGCTTTTGTTCAACTGCATAATTGTTATGATACTGGCTATTTATGCATCCTTGACCATCAAAACCGAACTCACTGAAGAATTGCGCAGAATTGATACCGAATTAGCCATGGCCGCGAAAACATACGTCAGGGTGATTGGTGAAGAAAAACTTGACCGCGCTTTCAGCGGTGGC
>Ga0268262_10002358_pt1 | contig 21943 bp, 13 predicted proteins | sample TergutNc150P3_FD_190354 | JGI IMG/M metagenome (GOLD analysis project Ga0268262, IMG submission 190354) | Nasutitermes corniger P3 segment gut microbial community from laboratory colony in Florida, USA - Nc150 P3 (SPAdes) (version 2) | ecosystem: Host-associated > Arthropoda: Insects >... | reverse complement strand
GGACATAATTGAACAGGTTTTTGTTTCGCCGTTTAATACCGGTATTTTTGCCGCCATTACCTGCGCCGGAGTAATACCGTATTTGCCGCCGAACGGAGCGATTACAGTCGCGGCTCCAATGCATGAGTCAAAACGGTCAACAAGCCCTTTCTGCGAGCAGATATTCAGACTGCCTATAAAAGTTTTAAGCTCCTGTTCGTTTAACGTTTTGTTTTCCGGCGTCGCCAGTTGAATATCTTTTATGTGAACATTTGCGGTTTTTTTCGCGCCGTTTGAATTTAAAAACTCTCTGGAAATGTCAACAATTGTTTTTCCGTTCCATTTCATTACAAGACGCGGATTCTTTGTAACCTCCGCGATTATTTCCGCCTCAAGATTTTCTTTGCGCGCAAGAGCGATAAACTTATCTGCGTCTTTTTTGGAAGTAACAACGGACATTCTCTCCTGGCTCTCGCTTATCGCAAGTTCCGTTCCGTCCAGCCCTTCGTATTTTTTTAATATTTTGTTTAAGTCGACTACAAGCCCGTCCGCGATTTCCCCGACGGAGACGCTTACCCCTCCCGCGCCGAAATCATTACAGCGTTTGATAAGACGCGCCGCTTTCGGATCGCGGAAAAGCCGCTGAATTTTTCGCTCTTCCGGCGCATTGCCTTTTTGCACATCCGCGCCGCAAGTTTCCAGCGAGGACGAGGTGTGCGATTTGGAAGAGCCTGTAGCGCCGCCGATACCATCGCGTCCTGTTCTGCCGCCCAAAAGAATTACAACGTCTGTAGGAGACGGAGTAACGCGCACAACATTTTTTAAAGGCGCGGCGCCGATAACAGCCCCTATCTCCATGCGTTTCGCGGCGTAGCCGGGATGGTATATTTCATGAACGTGACCGGTCGCAAGCCCTATTTGATTTCCGTAAGAACTGTAGCCTGCCGCCGCAGTGCGGCAAATTTTCCTTTGAGGCAGTTTGCCCTCAAGAGTTTCGCTTGCGTTTACAAGCGGATTCGCCGCTCCCGTTACGCGCATTGCCTGATACACAAAAGCGCGCCCCGAAAGCGGATCGCGTATAGCTCCGCCAAGACAGGTGGCGGCTCCGCCGAAGGGTTCAATTTCGGTGGGGTGGTTGTGCGTTTCATTCTTAAACATTAACAGCCAGTTTTTATCAACGCCGTCAACGTCAACTTTTATTTTTACTGAACACGCGTTTATTTCCTCGGACTCGTCTAAATCGGGAAGAAGCTCTTTTTGTTTAAGAGCTTTTGCGCCGATTGTCGCCATGTCCATAAGGGTTACGGGTTTGCCGGCGCGTCCGCTGAATAAACGCAACTCAAGATAATTTTTATAACTTTCAAGAATGTTTTTATCGTCAATTTGAATCCCGTCAAGCTGAGTTAAAAATGTCGTGTGGCGGCAGTGATCCGACCAATATGTGTCAAGAACTCTTATCTCGGTTACCGTAGGGTCTCTTTTTTCGGTATTGCGGAAATAATTACGGCAGAAAATTATATCCTGCAAATCCATTGCGAGGTTCATTTTTTTAAGCAGTCCTTCAAGCTCTGAATCGTTTAATGAAATAAAACCGTCAATATTAACAACGTCGCAGGGAGCTTGCAGATTTTGCGTAAGCGTTACAGGCTTTTGCAAAGACGCTTCGCGGCTTTCAACGGGGTTTATAAGCCATGATTTTATTTTGCCAAAATCGTTGTCCGAAATATTCCCGGCAATTACATAAATTTTCGCCGATTGAATAACAGGTCTTTCTTTTCCTGTGGCAAGAGAAATACATTGAGCGCACGAGTCGGCTCTTTGATCAAACTGCCCTGGAAGATATTCCGAGGCAAAAACACGGACTTTTTCATTTAGATTGTCAAAGGACGGTAAAGTATCGTAAATGATATCGACCGGCGGCTCGGAAAAAACAGTTTTTTTTACTTTATTAAAATCTTCAGGAGAAATTCCCTCCGCAAAATAGCGGTTTATAATTCTGACCTTTGATATATTCTCAATTTGAAGTCCGAGATGTAAATCCGAGGCGGTAGAGGCGGCTTCTAAAGCAAAATTTTCGCATTTTTCAACATAAATTTCATAAACGCTCATTAATTTTTACCTTACTTGCATTATATAAAAAATATTGTATAATGACTATATGTATAAAAAATATGTAATAATAATTTTTTCACTTATCATGATTATTTTTCTTCCCCAATACGCGTTTCCGCAAGTAAAAAATGACATGCTGCAGATAAACGGGGGTACGTTTTTAATGGGAAGCCCTGATACAGAGACAGGAAGAAACTTTATAGATGAAGGTCCCCAGCATAAGGTTACCGTAAGCTCCTTTTACCTTGCAAAGTATCCTGTCACACAGAGTGACTACGAAGCGATAATGGGGGAGAATCCAAGTCAATTTAAGGGACAGGATCATCCCGTAGAGAAGGTAACATGGCTTAACGCCGTTGATTATTGCAATAAAAGAAGCGTAAAAGAGGGGCTTACTCCTGTTTACACAATCGAAGGAAATAAAGTTACATGGAACCGTTCCGCAAACGGATATCGTCTGCCCACTGAAGCCGAATGGGAATATGCCTGCAGAGCCGGAACCCAAACGCCGTTTTATACCGGAAATAAAATTGAAGACGCCGGGTGGTATAAAGGCAATTCGCGCGATATGGTTACATTAAACCGCTCCACTTTTCCGGTAGGTCAAAAAAAGCCCAATGCCTTCGGTCTTTACGACATGCACGGCAACGTTCTTGAATGGTGCTGGGACTTTTTCGCGAATTATACCGCCGAAACGCAGGTTGACCCGATAGGACCCGCGACGGGAGACAGGCGCGTCTATCGCGGCGGCTGCTTCGATTTTGAAGAACTAAACTGCCGCAGCGCGTACCGTTACAGACAGCACGTAAATTTTAAATTCTTTTACAATGGTTTCCGGGTCGCCAGGTCGTTATAAATTCTTAATAATTAATGTATAATAAACGCCATGGCGTCAAATAAGGACAGGATTAATGAACTAGAAGCCTTGATACAGCGGTATCAGGCGTCCTACTACAACGGAGAAGCGGAAATTTCCGACGGGGAATTTGACCTTCTTTGGGACGAGCTTAAAAATCTTGCTCCGCAAAGCGAAGTATTAAAAAAAGTAGGGGCTGGTCCCGATACCGACGGTTTCCCAAAAGCGCGCCACCTTATCCCAATGGGCAGTCAGGACAAGGCTTCTAACCCGCAGGAATTCATTGAATGGGCGGAAAAAATGGGGCTGGAGACGGAAAAAGACGCTTCGTTAACCAAAGAAAAAAACAAGTTAACAAAAATTTTTATAGTTCAGTATAAATTGGACGGCGCAAGCCTTGAATTACAGTATGAAAAAGGCAAACTTGTACGCGCCGTCACAAGAGGCGACGGAATTATCGGCGACAATATTACCGATAACGCGCGGCGCATGAGCGGCGTTGTTCAAAAAATGGACGTTTCGTTTACTGGCGGCGTCAGGGGCGAAGTTATCATGACCCACGATGTCTGGAACGGCAAATACCCTGCAAAGGCAAATTGCCGTAATGCCGCCAATGGACTTATGCGCCGAAAAGACGGCGAGGGTTGTGAAGACTTACAAGTTATTGTTTATGACGCGTCCGCCGAGGACGACGACCGTTTTTTCAAGGACGAATTGCAAAAGCTCAAATGGCTGAAACAGCGCGGATTCCAAACCACGGAAACAAAGTCCTTTACTACGGCGCGGGAAATAATCGCCTACCGTGAAAAAATTGCCGCCGAAAGGGAAAAACTTCCCTTTGACATAGACGGTCTTGTGGTAAAGGACATAGAGACGGATATGTCCGATCTCCGCAAAGCCCGCCCCGAAAAGCAGATTGCCTTCAAGTTCGAGTTGGAAACGGCGTTCAGCGTTTTGCGTGAAGTTATTTGGAGCGAGTCGGGGGCGACATACACGCCAATCGGCGTAGTCGATCCTGTGCGCCTTGCCGGAACTACTGTGAAACGGGCGAACCTTAACAATCCGGACATGATAAGAACGATGGGCTTAAAAATCGGGTCAACCGTTTCTGTAGTAAAACGAGGGGAAATAATCCCGAAAATTGAAGGGCTTGCGCCTGTCTCCTCAAAGGAAAAGACGCAGGAAATTGACTTTCCAAAAATCTGCGGCGTGTGCAATACCGTCCTTGTTGACGCGGGAACGCGGCTTTACTGCCCGAATCCCGCCTGTCCAAAGCGTCTTTTACACAGGCTTGAAAAATGGGTATCGGTACTGGATATCCGCGAATTGGGAGAAAAACTGCTTCGGCAATTATTTGAAAAAAACAGGGTAACGCATATTCATGAATTGTACACATTGACGGCAGAGGAGCTTGCCGAATTCGACAGAATGGGGGAGCTTTCCGCCGCGAAAGTAATCCGCCACATACAGACAAAACGGGAACTTTCCCTTGCCGTTTTTACAGCCGGTTTTGACTTGGAAGGAGTCGCCGAGACCACAATGGAAAAAATAGCCGCCGCCGGCTTTGACACATTGGAAAAACTCCGCTCCGCGTCCGTGGCAGACCTTGCCGCCGTTTACGGTCTTGGAGAAATAACCGCCTCTGTAATTACAGACGGTCTTAAAGAATGCGCCGCAGAAATGGACGCGGTTTTAAAGACCGGAATTATAACGATAGCGCCGCCGCCGTCGGAAGAATCCCAGCCCATGCGCGGTTTGTCTTTCTGTTTCACGGGAGAACTAAAATCCATGAAAAGGGGAGAGGCGGAGGAGAAAATTAAATCGCTGGGCGCGCAGTCAAAAACCTCGGTAGTAAAGGGGCTTTCATACCTTGTTACAAATGACTCATCTTCAGGATCGTCAAAAAACAAGAAAGCGCGGGAATTTGGGATAAAAATTATTAATGAAGATGAGTTTTTGGCGCTGTTAAATTCAGAGCCCAAAAAGCGGCTTGATTCAAAACAGGGCGAATTGTTTTAAAAATATATAAGGAGAGATATTATGTTAGAATGGAAAGAGTGGGTAGGCTATTTAGCGTCAATTTTAGTTGCGGTTTCAATAACGATAAGCAATAATTTTTATTTTCGTATTCTAAACATGACAGGATCAGCCTGTTTTGTGGTTTACGGCTTATTTATCGGCAGCTATCCTGTAGCGATAATTAACGCTTATTGTTTTGGGATAAATATTTTTCATTTGATAAGAAACAGAAAGAAATAATTTTACTGCGCAAACGAGTCCTGTATTTTGTAATAGTTCTCCATCGCCTGGAATTTCTCGCGTACCTTCTGCAGAGCGTCAAGCTCGCGGTTAATCGTCCTGGCGTAGTTCAATGCGCCGTTTTCTATCCTGAAAGCCTCGTCCTGCCAGAATTGAACCTTTGGCATATCTATCCACCTGAATCGCCTGTCATTGGCTTTCTTGTACCATACAAGAGCTTCGTCCCAGTAGTAAAGAGCGGTGCGGAAACAGGTCTCGGCAGTATCAAGGCTTTCAAGGTTTTGATCTTTCCAGGGGGCGTTGTAAAAATAAGCGTTGCGTTTGTTCCACTTGTTGCCCAATAACATGTATTGTTCTATCAGTTTTATGTTTATGTGCATGGTAAAAAGATAGCGGTATTTTTCCCATTGGTTTTCATTTTCGATAAGCGCGAGAGCGTACAACGGATTGGCAAATTCGGCTTTTAACGCCTGTTCAAGCCAGTAGATATTTTCCATGGTGTCGTCGGGGTACTGAATGTAATGCAGGTGAAAAAGCCTGTAATACTGTTCCTTGTAGGTTACAAAATATCCGTTTACGGGAATTGCCGCGGCGAGTAAAACAAGAATTGCGGTTATTCTAAAAACATTTTTCACTATGTATTGAATATCGGCATTTCGGAGATTAGGCTCCATACCTGATCAGCGATTTCCGTAATGGTTTTTGACGAGTCGATTATTTCCACCCTTGCCCCGCTTTTTTTGTAGTTCTCAACCGCATATTGGTATTTCTGCCGTACTTTCTCTTGAAACTCAAGGTATTCGTATATTTCCAAAAAACCGCGTTTACTCATCCTGTTTATGGCGATTTTTGGGTCAATATCAAAAAAAATCGTCAGTTCAGGGGCTCCAAAGATGGAATTAAGAGCGGTCGGCAGCTCATTGCCGCATTCAATTCCCTGGTAAACAATGGAAGACAGCACATATCTGTCGCTCACAACAAATTCCCCGCGTTTTACACGGGACAAAATGCCGTCCTGCCCGGTTAAATGCTCATTTCTGTCGGCGGCAAAGAGCATGGCAAGGGTTTGCGGTCTTAAAATCAAATCTTTTTTCAACGCAGAACGTATAATTTTGCCTATTTGTCCGTCTGTAGGCTCAAAAGTGGGAAAAAAGAGTGGTTTTTTGCTTTTTTTTAAGCGTTCTGTCAGCATTGATAACTGCGTGGTTGTTCCGCTTCCGTCTCCGCCTTCAAAAACGACAAAATTTGGAATAATTTCCATGAAATTAGGCTATCATAAAAAGCAAAAACTGTCACTATATCTAAAAAAACCTTATTATTCGTTTAAAATTGATACTTTTTACCGTATAATGTGTTATAATATAGTAATAAATGCCAATATTTATCGAAAAAAACGGGAAAAAGAGGCTTCCTGTTTCGTTTTATGTAAAAATTCTCGTTTTTCTGGGGATAATAGCCCTTTCAGCGGTTATTATCCGCCCTGTACAACAGGCATTGAACCATGAAATGTTAAAAATCCGCACCGGTTTTATAGCAAAACTGGAAAAAATAACGGGGACGACTATTAGTTATTCTTCGATACGTCCTTCTTTTTTGGATTCTATCAGCATTAAGAATTTAAATTTTCATAAGGGAGAAGACCCTATTTTTTCAGTATCGCAGATTAAAATTCATTTTTCATTATGGGAATTATTACTGCGGAAAAAAACATTTATACATACTGTCGATATTGAAAAACCCGAGATTAATTTAGATACGGAAAAAAACGCGGATTACTTTGAATTTATTTCGGCGTTAATTAAAGAGAATAAAAACAAAGTTGATAAAGTTGAAGCTTTTCAGATAACGGAATTCTTGCCTGTTAACGCAAACTACCAGATACGGCATTTAAATTTCAGCTTTACAGACAAACAGACAGTATATAAACTTCAGGACACGAACCTGAACATAAAAGAAAAAGACGGCGTAATAATGCTGTCCGGGCGGTTTTATTCCGAGTATAAAAAAGCAAATCTTTTCGGCAGAACAATAACCATAAACGCCGATTCGGGAATCAGCGGGATATGTTCGCCTGATTTGGATAACATAACGGCGGAATTTTCCGTATATGATTTAATTTGTTTTTCGCAGGATGAAATAAAAAAAACATCTTCGTTCTTAAAACCTGTTTCCAATAACAGCGCAAAACAAAAAAGGCTTTTTAATTTACGTCCTTTTAAAACGTCTCTTTCGTATAACGGCAATACAATCAATGTTAAACCTAGCGTGGAAAACAAACTGAATAATTATTATTTTAATTACAATACTGAATCCCAAAAATTACAGGCGGGGATAAATCTTGAAGTCTTTAATCTCGAAAGCCTGGTAAAATTTTCAGATGAAATAAAGAAAACAAGCGATTTATTTATTATGCAGATAACCGGCTATTCTTCTTTTGTTTCTGATAACGGACTTATAAGTTACAATGTAAACATAAAAGGCGATAACAAGAAAATATCCGCAAAAAACAACAGTTCTTTTGTTGTTGACGTTTACGGAAATGAAAAAGAAATAATCGTAAATGAGTTTTATATTGCCTCTGATAATTCAAAGAACGCTGTTTTTTCGGGAACTTTGGGGATTTCAGGCGATTTGCAGTTTAAACCGCTGAAATCGCGCGGGTCGGTATTTTTTAACAACTTCACTCTGACCGGAAAAGAAACTTTGCGCGCCGTTGTTAATGTTTCAAGTAAAAACAATAATATTTTAATTTCAGGCGAAAATATTGAAATCGCTCAAACAGTAATAAAAGAATTATCGATACTTATGTATCCTATCGACAAGGGAATGGAAATAGAAACTTCCTTTCTTTTTCCGGAAAACGGAACTATTTTTATGGATGCCATTTTTACGGGAAACCCCGAAGAAATAGAAGCCTCTCTTAAAATAGATTCGCTGTCCTTATTTTCGTTAACGGAATCGCTTCGCCCGTTTTCCGAGGCTTTAAACATTCCCGCAGTAAGCAGGGGAATCTTAAAAAAATCTTTAATAAATACGGAAGTTTTCTTTTCAACGGATTTTAAAAAAATTGTGTATAACGCGCCTAATATTGTTTTCGACTCGGAAGATACAAATATCAAGCTGTCGTTATCCGGCACCGACAGGCAAATAACATTAAGCGAAGGTGTTTTTTCCAGAAACAAAGACGAAATATTATTCTCGTCGGATATTGATTTTTCTAACACAATGGATTTATTGTTTTTTTTAAACGCAAGCTATAATGAGATGACATGGCGTATAGAGGGGCAAATTTTAGACAGAACAACGGTGATTATAAGAGACCCTAACGGTTTTCACGGTTACGGGAACATAACGGGCAACGGAGCGTTTTCGGGCTATATTGAGGGCGTTAATTACCCGATATTGTCAAATTCACAGACAATTTACCTGAATTTTTATTCGTCGCTGCGTTACAATTCATCTGATTTTTGGCATCTTGAATTAACCAAATTTGCCGCGCGTTACGCGAATGCCGCCGACGGCGCGGATTTTATTAAATTTTCCGGCATGGCGGATCAAAACGGAGCCAGATTCAGGGATATATCGTACATTGACAGTTCGGGTATGCTTTTGGGAAGCGCGGATTTTTCATGGGACGATAATTTTTCGTTTATATATTTTGACATGGATATAACAGACGGAAACCCGAACGGCGAAAAATATAACGCGACGGGAACGGTAAAAGACGACAATATTAAAGTCGATGCTTCCGTTTCCGATATGCGTTTAAACAGATTTATCCGCAAAATCAATCCTATGATTATAACCGCGGATGCGTCAATCTCATGGAATTCCGTAAAAGACTTCGACGCTGAAATAAAACTTTCTTCGCTGCGCACAAGAATAGACAACCGATCTATTTACGCCGTCGTTAACGTTAATGTTTCAAATGATGAGTTATCTGTTAACGATTTTGAAATGGATTACTCGGGGTTAAAAGTAAATTTACCCGAATTAAAATTTAACATTGACGAAGGCATAGCTTTTGCAAGGGCTGATATTCAGGGAATTTTTAAAGAAAAAGAAGTAGAAGGAAACATAAGCATTGACGCAAATTTCGCCGGCATAGAGTCATGGCTTGATTTAGAGCAAATAGTTATGGATTTAGACGGAGAATTATCCTTTGATAACTTTTCTTTCGGAGATATAAAAGACGAAGATTTTAAACTTGTATTCAGATGTAAAGACGGCGCTGTTTCCGCAAAAGGCGGACATAAAGACATGATAAGACTGGAGATGGACAGCGACGGAGTCTTTTTTGCCGGGTTATCGGCTCCATTGCCTATTCACGGCAATATTGTAGGTACGTTTAAAAAAGGAAATATTGACGCCCGAACCAATAATTTTTTTATTGATATAGTAAGGCTGTTTAACATTTTTTCTCCTCAAAAGGACTTCTTTATTACAAGCGGCTATATTACCGGAAAAACTCAATTTGTCGGTCCTTTTTGGAATCCGGAATTTCACGGAACTGCAAAAGCGGAAAGCCTTCGTTTTCAGATACCGAATTTCTTAACGGAAGATATTAAAGTAGCTCCTTTTGACGTTCTTGCGGAAGGCTATGAAATGACTTTTGGTTCCGTAGATGTTTTGTCGGGTAACGGAAACGGCGCGATAAAAGGATGGTTCCTTTTTGAAAATTGGGCTCCTGTAAACATCGGTCTTGACATTTCAATTCAGCGCGATAATCCGATTCTATACGGAATTAACATCGGCGGGTTTCTTTCAAACGGAAGCGCTTCGGGAAGTCTTAACATTGCCATAGACATACCTGAAAAATTTATGGAAATGAAAGGAGACCTCTTTACAAATGAATCGGATTTGGGTCTTAACATGGAAGATATCATGGCAAACTCGGAAGCAGATCATTCCGCGGAAATTGTTTTTAACTCTGTTGTTAACATGAAAATAACAGTGGGTTCCAAGGTGGAATTTGTCTGGCCTGTCGTAAGTCCCATTTTAAGAGCGACGCCTGAAATGGGAACAGTGATTTATGTTTCATCTGACACTCAAGCCGGTCAATATAAATTGGACGGCAATGTAAAAATTCGTTCAGGGGAATTGTATTATTTTGACAGGAACTTTTATATCCGTCAGGGAAACCTTGTTTTAAAAGAAAATGAGACCAAATTTGCTCCAAGAATCAGCGCAAGGGCGGAAATTAAGGACAGATCCGAGTCGGGAATCGTAACAATATCAATGATTATCGATAATCAGCCTTTATTCAGTTTTGAACCCCGTTTTGAGGCAAGTCCAAGCATGACACAGCTTGAAATTTATTCGCTTTTAGGGCAAAATTTCACTATTGTCCAGGGAGAAGGTAACAACGAAGCGGTAAATCGTATGCTGTTATCTTCTACAACGGATCTTGCGACGCAGCTTCTTGCAAACACGGACGTTATGTCTCAGCTTGTAGTTATGCGTCAATTTGAAAGACAAGTAAGGAATACTATGAAACTTGATATGTTCAGCGTTAGGACTAAGTTTTTTCAAAATGTTTTTGTAACAAGCGTTTCCGGAATAAGTCAGCTTTCGAGCCAAAATACAATTGACGGAAACAGTAATAAAATAAATCCCGTATATATTGTTGATAACACAAGTTTTTTTATAGGGAAATACATAAGCAAGGATATGTTCATACAGAGTATGTTTACATTAAAATACGACGAGAACGGTCTTTTATTCGGAGTATTAACGCCGGAATTGGATTTTGGAATTGAATTACAGAGTCCTTTTGTAAATATACGCTGGGATTTTTACCCGGATTTTTTCCCGTATCATCCGGAAAATTTGACTATCGGTAATTCAATTACTCTCATCTGGAGTAAGTCATTTTAGGAGTTTTATGAAATTCAGAGTTTTTATTTTTTTATTTTTTATAACATCTATTTTAGTTTTTTCTCAGGAAATAGGTTCGGAATCTCAAATGCCGGATGAATGGTATCAAGGGAAACCTATAAAAGATATTATTTTCAACGGTTTAAAGAACATATCGCAGTCAGAAATTGACGCGCTTATGAATCCTTACAAAGGACGCACTTTTAACGACAACACATTTCTTGAAATACAGGGAAAATTATACGCCCTTGAATATTTTGAGAAAATAGAACCCAGCGTTCACCGTTACAGTTCCACCGGGAACGAAGTAATTATCAGGTTTAACGTAGCTGAAAGACCGGTTATAGGACGAATTAATTTTACGGGAAACTCAGGTCTTAGGCGCAACGAATTGATTGAAATAATAAACATAAAAACAGGCGATGTTCATAATCAGGCGAAAATCAGAATTGCCGTTGAGGCGATAAAAACAAAATACATAGAAAAAGGGTATCCTAATGTAATAGTTACTTCTTCCGAGTCTGTTGCCAGAAATTCAAGCATAACCATTGTTTTTCAAATAACAGAGAATGAAAAGATTTCAATATCAAAAATAGAGTTTACAGGCAACACAAGATTTAAAACCAATACGCTAAGAGGACAGCTTTCATTAAAAGCGAAATCTCTTTTGAATGACGGCGCTTTTCAGGAAGCTAAACTTATTGCGGACAGGGAAACTATTACAAAATATTACCGCGATAGGGGATACATAGACGCGGTTGTAAAAGACGTTACGCGCACTTTAATTGAAAATGACAAGGACAAAAAAGGCGGTAAAGGAGGAGCTAATTTACTCCTTACCTTTATGATAGATGAAGGCAGTGAATTCAAATTCGCGGGCGTAACGTTTGAAGGCAATATAATTTTTACATCGGAGCAGTTAAATAAACTTGTAACGTCCAAAAAAGGCGACATTGTAAACATGTCAAGACTGGAAATGGATTTACAGCGCGTTGCGGATCTTTATTTTGAAAACGGATATATATTCAACTCAATAACAAGAACGCCGGATAAAAATTACCAGACAAACGAAATTTCGTATCGCATAACAATAGTTGAAAGAAGCAGGGCGTATATCGAGAACATTATAATAGTCGGAAATAATAAAACCAGAACTTATGTCATTAGAAGGGAAATCCCCATGGAACCGGGGGATATATTTTCCAAGACTAAATTAATGGACGCGTGGCGCAACCTGATGAACCTTCAGTATTTTTCATTTGTTATTCCCGATACGCTTCCCGGAAGTTCTGAAAACTTAATGGAACTTGTTTTTACCGTGGAAGAACAGCCGACTACCGACGTTCAGCTTGGCATTACGTTCTCAGGCAGCGCCGATCCGGATACGTTCCCAATATCGGGGCTTATAAAATGGAATGATCGCAACCTTGCGGGCACAGGAAATGAATTGGGAGCGGAAATAAATTCATCGGTAATTGATTCAACCACATTTTCTTTGAGTTATTTGCATAGATGGGTATTAGGTCTTCCTCTTTCGCTTGGAACGGATTTATCGGGAAGTTACGCGAGAAAATTTGCGACCATGGATAATCAGCCTCCGTTTTTTAAAGGCAATGAATCTTACGCTTTCCCCGACGGTTTCTCGTCTTTCAGTGAATACGAAAGAAATTATAAAAATCCGACAAAAGATTTCATGATGACTTATGAACAATGGTATATATCGTTGGGATTATCCACAGGATACCGCTGGACTACCTTCCTGGGGATTTTCGGAATAAGCGGCGGAACGCGTTTTGGTATTATAAAAAACACATACGACGCCGATTTGTACAGACCTTTTGATCCCGCTTTAAGAGATGACAATAATACATGGACTCCGAAAAATTCATTTTGGTTTTCGTTCTCGCTTGATCAACGCGATATTTTTTATGATCCTTCAAAGGGTTATTATCTTTATAACAGAACGGGTTTTTACGGTATTCTTGAACGGGAAAGAGAACATTATATGCGTAACGACTCAAAAGCCGAATATTTCCTGACGTTGTTTAACCTGCCCGTTACGGAAAAATGGAATTTTAAAAGCGTTCTTGGTTTACATGTGGGACTTTCAACAATTTTCCAGCAGCCGGGAAGAGAAGAACCGATTATTGAAGAAGCGAATAAACTTGCCGTAGACGGTATGTTTATAGGCAGGGGATGGAGCAGTGAATACCGCAACAAAGGATATTTGCTTTTAGACAGCTGGGTAGAACTGCGGTTCCCGCTTGTACCCGGAGTATTGGCGTTTGACCTTTTCTTTGATTCCGCCGGCGTAGAGACCGAACAAGGTTATTATTTTAAGGAAAACTCCAAAGGAGAATCCAATTTTACAATTGAAAATATAAGGTTCAGCTACGGCGGAGGACTTCGGTTTACATTGCCGCAGTTCCCAATCCGTTTAAGTCTGGCTAAACGGTTTAAGGTAGTAGACAATAAAATTGAATGGCAAAAGGGAGCTATCCCGGGAATAGATATGGATATTGTAATGTCTTTTGTTTTATCATATTAGGGGGAGTGGATTATGTTTAAACGTTTTGTTCTGTCTTTATTTTTAAGCGCTGTTGTTTTTACCGGCGCGTACAGCCAGCAGATCACGCGTTTTGCGTTGGTAGATCTGCCGAAGGTATATACCGCGTTTTTCCGCGAATCGACAGCCGTAAGGCAGTTTGAGGAAAAAAGCGCCAAGGTTCAGGCGGAAATTGACAAGTTGACAAAAGAAATTCAGGATTTAAGATCAAGGTATGCCGACGCGGTGCTTGCCAATAATGAGTCGGAAGCGCTGCGGCTTGAAAGTTTAATCTACAGAAGATCTGAATTTTTAAAAGAATATTATCAGGTAAAAACAACGGAGTTGGATACTGAAAGAGGCAAACTAATGCAATCAGGAACATTTCTTGATCAAGTATATGATGAAATACGCTATATAGCTGAGAGCGAGGGATACACAATAGTCTTAAACATGAAGAATAATCCGAGTATTGTCTGGTACAGTCCTTCAGTTGATATAACGGAAAAACTAATCAAGAACTTGCAGACAAGACAGAAAAAATAACGGAACATGGACGAGCCGAAAACAAGTCCTATGCTTGAACAGTACAGGCGCATAAAAAAACAACAGGAAGGAAACATTCTTTTTTTCCGTCTTGGCGATTTTTATGAAATGTTCGCGCAGGACGCCATAGAAGTTTCGGCGTTATTAAATCTTACGCTTACAAGCCGCAACGGTCTTCCGATGTGCGGCGTCCCGTATCACGCCGCAAAATCCTATATTGCAAGATTATTAAAACTCGGAAAAAAAATCGCCATCTGCGAACAGCTTACCGCTCCCGGAAAACAAAAAGTTATCGAGCGCGACGTAGTGGAAATTATAACTCCGGGCACAACAGTAGACGATGATTTTCTTGACAAGGGAAGCTCCAATTATCTTTGCTGTCTTGCTTCCGGCAGGATTGGGCGCGAGCTTTCTTTTTCATACATCGATCTTTCAACGGGGGATTTTTTCTCGACAAGCTTTTCAAGCGAGGGGATACTTCGCCAGGAACTTGAACGGTTATCCGTAAAAGAACTGCTGATTCAAGAATCGCTTTTAGAAGAACAAAAAGAAATAGCGTCGGCAATTTACGACCGCCCGTCTGTCGTGTTGAACCGCTGGGCGGACTGGTTTTTTGATCCCGCTCAGGCAAAATCAAGGCTGGAAAAACAATTCGGAACAGCGAATTTAAAAAGTTTCGGCATGGAAGCAAATTCGCCGGAAATAATTTCCGCGGGAGCGCTTTTAGACTACCTTGATTCTACGTCAAAAAGCATACTGAGTCATATAAGAACGATTAAAGTTTACCGCGACAGCGAATATATGGGAATAGACGAGTCAAGTCAGAGAAATCTTGAACTTTTATACAATCAAAGAGACGGGGAACCGCGTTTTTCGCTTTTGGAAGTAATGGACGAAACCAAATCTTCCATGGGACGCAGGCTTTTAAAGCGGCGTATTCTGCAGCCGCTTCGCAATGTGGAAAAAATTAACAAGCGCCTTGACATGGTGGAAGATTTATACCGCGATCAGGGACGTTTAAGCAAGTTACGCGAATTATTGGGAAAAACCTCAGACCTTGAGCGTCTTTGTTCAAGACTTGCGATGGACAAGGCGCATGCAAGGGATATGCTTGCCGTTAAAAACGCTATCTTTTGTTTTTTCGCGGTAAAAGAAATTTTAAACACCGAGTTCGAGGGAAGAAAAATATGTTTTGAATGCGATGAACAGGAAAGCATAAATAATTTTGACAGCCTTTTACAATTACAGGATTTACTTGAAAAGGGAATAAAGGAAGAGCCTTCGGTATTTCTTAACGAAGGAAACCTTATTAAAGATAACTTTAACAAAGAACTGGACGATTTGCGCTCCATGAATGATAACAGCAGACAGATTCTTGAGCAGTACTTGGAAGAAGAAAAACATGAGACAGGCATAACAAGTTTAAAAATACGCTACAACCGGTTAATCGGCTATTTCTTTGAAGTAAAGAAAAACAGCCTTGATAAAGTGCCAAAACATTTTATAAGGCGGCAGGGAATGGCGGACGGAGAGCGTTATTCAACGGAGCGCCTTGCGGCGCTTGAGTCGGAAATAAACGGCGCGGACGATAAAATAATCGACCTTGAAAAAAAGCTCTTTTTTGAAATACGCGAAGAAGCGAAAAAAAGCCTTAATCTTATGTCCGTATGCGCCCGCCGTCTTGCGGAAATTGACGCCGCGCAGTCCCTCGCAAAAGCCGCATCAATAAGGAATTGGACGCGCCCGCAGCTGGATGAAAGCTCTACCTTTGAAATTTACGAAGGACGCCATCCGGTAGTGGAAGAGCATATCAGCAGGGGCGAATATATACCTAACGATATTTTATTAAATACCGCGCAGCCGGGAATTTCCTTTGCTATGATAACAGGTCCCAACATGGCTGGAAAATCCACATATTTGCGCTGCGCCGCGCTTATTACAATTATGGCTCAGGCGGGAAGTTTTGTACCCGCCTCGCAGGCTCGTATCGGCTTATGCGACCGTATTTATTGCAGGGTAGGCGCTTCCGACAACTTAGCGCGCGGAGAGTCAACCTTTCTTGTCGAAATGAACGAAACCGCTTTTATCCTGAATACCGCGACGGAGAAAAGCCTTGTAATCATGGATGAAGTGGGCAGGGGAACCGGCACTAACGACGGGCTTTCAATCGCGTGGGCTGTAAGCGAGGAGCTTTTGAATAGAATAGGGTGCAGAACGCTTTTTGCCACTCATTTTCACGAACTTTCCCTTTTATCGCACCAGCGCCTGGCAAATTACTCCATGGAAGTTCTTGAGCAGGGGGAAAAAATCGTCTTTTTAAGAAGACTGAAAAACGGTCCCGCCGCCGAGTCCTACGGTCTTTTTGCCGCTATGCTCGCCGGACTTTCGCGGAATGTTCTTGATAGAGCCGGGCAAATTATGAAACTTTTAAAAGAGCGCGACGCCGATTTAAGCGACACTTTCGGAGAAAATATAGTTAACCAAAGTAAACTTATGGTTAACAAAGACAAACAGGAAGAGCAAAACGAGCGGGACAAGTTTGACAAGCTATTACAGGAAATAGACCCCGAAAAAATGACGCCTCTTGAAGCGTTAAATACGTTATGCCAATGGAAAAAACTGCAAAAATCGGGAATTTCATTTATTCCCGAAAAAAAGGCAAAAAAGAAAGACGGCGGGAAGGAAAAGGATCCGTCTTTGTTTGATTAACCATTTTTAAGGAAGCCGCTTTCGCGGCTTCCCAAAACTTATTGTTCGTCAGATTCGCTAACCGTACCGCATACAACAGGATAAAATGGAGTCGGCTGAGAATTTATTTGCCACGCAATCCATGACGGCGTTTTTAAATAAACATCCATTTCCATTTTTATCTCGACTGTTTTTCCTTTGTAATCGTTTAAATCATATTGCATTACAAAATCATAGTAATCGTCTGAATCATAAGACGGCTTAATATGCAATACATCGGATTTGCTTTGAAATGTTGTTTTTTCCGCACATGTTCCCGCATTTATTTTAAAATCTTTACCGGAGACAGTCCATGTTTCTAAGGAAACTTCCTTATCCAACAGTTCCAGATCAAATTGATAAAAATATATAATCGCTTTAGTAGCAACATTTCTATTCTTAGCATCAAATCTTAAGCGGGTATCTTTGGGCAGAAGACCTGCGGCGTTACTTTGTGGAATATAAACTATTCCATTTCAAAGACTACTTCTTTACCTTGAAGAGGAGGAGCTTCTACTTCTTCTCCCTCTTTTTCATTACCATCATCCGGATCAACCACCACAACGGGCTCGGGACATCCGGTAAGAACGAGCAGAATTGCCAGTAAAACTAAAAACACAGTTTTTTTTTCATAAACTGCCTCCTTGAGAATTATTTATTTTCAGGAAATACAGACGGTACCGCAGATACAGCGGTATAAGACATATTCCAAAAAAATACATTATGAGAAAATATTCTTCATTTTTGATGTGAAATGTTGTATTTTTACTTAAATTTGACTTTTTATAACGTGGAGGGGTAATATATTATTCAAGACGTTATTTCTCTTCATTAAAAATATTATTCAATTTTTTGTCGAATTTGTCAAGCAAAACGCACAGTCCAACCCATATAGAGGTATGAATATTTTATATAAAATCTTTTTGTGGGGGAAAAACTGTCTTTTTCCTGAGGATTGCGCCCTTTGCCAAGGCGCGCTGATTTACCAGCATGAAATGCGGTTGGGGCTTTGCGGGGACTGCTTTGCCTCAATTAACCCTGAAGTAACGGACAAAAAGTGCGCGGTTTGCGGAAAACCGCTTATCAGTGAATTTGATACCTGCCTGTCCTGCAGAAACAATCAACATTCCTTTGACCGTTTATGGACTATTTTTCCCTATACGGGAAAATACCGTAAAATTCTTGCCGCGTATAAGTTTGAGAAAAAACTGCCGCTTGCGGATTTTTTCGCGGAAAAGATTGCGGAAGTTATCAAAAACGAGCCGCTTCTACACAAAGCGGTAATTATTCCTGTTCCGCCCAGACCGGGCAAAATTAAAACGGCTGGCTGGGATCAGGTTGAGTGTCTTGTAAAAAGACTGGAAAAACATCTGCCCGGCGTTGCTGTAAGCCGTTGTTTAAAACGCAGTAAATCTAAGGCGCAGAAAGAACTAAACCGCAATGACCGCCTTAATAACTTAAAAGGGCGAATACTTATAAACGGCGTCGCGCCCGATATTGCGCTTATAATCGACGATGTAGTAACTACCGGGTCTACAATGGAAGTATGTTCCGCGGCGCTGAAGAACAGCGGAACGCAGAAAGTTTACGGACTTTGTATGTTTTATGATTAAGGCATGAGATTTGGTTTTACGTACTCTCCCTGTCCCTTAACGCCTGTAAGTCTGCCGTCTTTCATTACGAACTTTCCTCTTACTATCGTCGCTATGGGACAGCCTTGCACTTCCATTCCTTCATAGGGGGTGGTTTTGCTCTTGGAGTGAAGCTCTTTTGCGGTGATTGTCTTTTTCATTTTCATGTCAACGATTGTAAAGTCGGCGTCGGCGCCGTTTTGCAAATTTCCTTTTTGCGGGTAAATACCCCAAATTTTTGCGGGCGCTTCGCTTGCAACGCGGACAAAATTGTTAAGGCTCAACTTGCCCTTATTTACTTCGTTTAACATAAGAGGGACGGAAGTTTCCACACCGCAAAGACCCGCAGGCGCTTCCCAAATTGGGAGAGTCTTTTGTTCAAGCGTATGAGGAGCGTGATCGCTTACTATCATGTCGATCCCGCCTTTTTTTAGAGCTTTCCAAATCGCCTTACGGTGTTCCATGCCGCGGATCGGCGGATATACTTTGTGGGCGCATTTTTCAGCGGCAAATAAAAGGTAGTGAGGGCAGGTCTCCGCCGATATGTCAATCTTTTTTTTCTTTGCTTCTTCTACAAGCAACGCGCCGTTACGCGATGTAACATGATGAATGTGAATCTTTGCCTTTGTGTAATCGGCGTAAAAAATAACCGTTTGAATCGCCAAGGTTTCCGATATTACGGGTCTTGCCTGCGACAGCAAATAGCCGCCGTTAAAATCGGTTCTGTTTTTCCAAATGCCGGTGTAGTACGAGTTTATTTCGTTTGTTTCACAGTGGAACCCGATGCGTATGCCGAGTTTTACGCTTTTTTTCATCTGCTGAATCAATATCGAAGGCGAAGGAGCGGCAATATCTCCGGTTGACGTTCCGAAGAAAACTTTAAAACCAAGGGCGCCCGCTTTTGCCAGATTTTCCATCTCGTTTAAATTGTCATTTGATAATAGCGCGAAAAGAGCGAAGTCCACGTAGGATTTTTCTTTTGCAAGTTTTACTTTTTCATTGTACCATTCTAATGTTGACGTAACGGGAATTACATTTGGCATATCGGCAACCGTTGTTATGCCGCCGAAAGTAGCGGCAAGGCTTCCCGTCTCAAAATCCTCTTTTTCCGTCAGTCCCGGATCGCGGAAGTGAACATGGGCGTCTATAATGCCGGGCAGTATATGTCTTCCTTTTGCGTCATATATTTCTTCCGCGGTATCGCTTTTGTTTAATTTTCCTGTTTTGACAATTTTTCCGTTTTGTACGGCAATATCCGCCGTTACTGTTTTTTGCGGAGTAACAAGAGAACCGTTTTTTAAAATAAGATCGTAATGCAAGGTTTAACCCGGTATTTTTACCGACATAAGCACGCGGTTAAGCGCAATTAACGGATCTTCGTACATTTCAAATCTGAAACGCATCTCGAATTGTTTATCGGAGATTATTCTGATAGTTTTGTTTATGCAGTCTCTAACTTCATTTGCGCCGATATCCGGGAAATATTTCGGTTTTCTGGGAATAAAAGTAAGAGAACTGCCGCTTCTGTGTATCTCGCCTATGTGCGGCGGAATGGGAACAAGGAAAATCATGTAATCGTCCGTTTTTCCGCCGCCGACTGTCAAACTGTAACCTGACTTTAAAGAATGAATATTACGTTTTCCAATCGCCGTGTTTTGATCTTCTACAAAAAGATTTAAAAGAAGCGGACCGGAAGGATTTATTACAGGCGGTTTGTGAGTATCAGGTTTTAACGGATGAACGTCGTACGGAGAAGATCGTCTGTTTGGAACAGACGCGTACTTTGCAAGCTCTTTGCTGTTATCTGCAAATTTTGTATTATCGCGTTTAATATTATCATGTTTGATGTTATCACGTTTAATAGTATCGTGTTTAATAATATCGCGTTTTGGATTATCTTTAATAATATCGCGTTTTGGATTGTCTTTAGTAATATCGCGTTTTGGATTGTCTTTAGTATTATCGCGCGGAGTTTTGCCGCCTGCAGAAGCGGCTTCCGACATTACGCGGTTAGGGCTTGAACCCAATTTACGCGATGCAAAGAAAATAATAATTCCCAACAGCAAGAGAGCAAGAATTGAAACAAGAAGTATAAACGGTAAGGAAATATGGTATGATTCGGTTCCGTTTTTTGCTTTTTCTTCCGCTGAAAGATTATTTTTTGCTTTTTTGCCGCCGGAAGAAGAATTATCCGCGTTAGGTGAATTTCCTGCCGGCTGTTTATCCGCATTTGTTCCGGAAACGGCGTTTTGTCCCTGAACACTTAAATTATTTTCCTGTACTGTAACTGTGCCTGTTGGTGAAATATCAATGGTTACTGAAGATGGACCTGCGGCAGATGTGCCTGTCGTAGCACCCGTTCCGGCAGACGCACCCGTGGCAGATGTACCAGTCGTCGTACCTGTTCCGGCGGATGCGCCTGTGGCAGATGTACCTGTCGTAGCACCCGTTCCGGCAGACGCACCCGTGGCAGATGTACCAGTCGTCGTACCCGTTCCGGCAGTTGCACCGCCGACGCCTGTTTTAGCAGTTGTTCCTGCGGCTGCTGCGCCGGAGCCGGCACCGGTAGTTCCTCCTGTTGTTCCCGTTCCTGAATTTGTCTTTGATTGAGTTTGACCGGAGGGTCCGGACGAAACGCCCTGAGTTCCACCGGAAGAAGCAGGTTTGGTTGTCGTCGTAGTAGTTGTTGTTATTTTCGCTCCGGCTGGGCGTCCCGATTTCGGCAGATTGGAAAGAGTTTTACCGGGCGTTACCTGAATAAAATCCAGCGTGGAGTTTTTGGAACTGAGTCGTTGTTTGGAAGCGTTTACAAGATTACCTGTATCAGAGCTTCCGACGCTTACAAGTACAATTTTTTTTTGGCGAGCGGGAAGGGTAGTAATGTACTGCTCAGCGTAACTTAACGCGGACGAAATATTGCTTCCGTTTTCAATAGGGTATTGAAGAAGCATACGCCCGATTATTGTTTCAACGTCTCCTACGCCCGAAATACGCCTTGCGACATCCAGTCTTGAGTTAGATGAAAAGGCGATTAAATGAAACGTGTCGCCGACTCTTAAAAATTCGTTAAGGAAATCTCCGGTAATATAATTATTTACATTTTCATAAGATGAACTCATTGTCGATGAAGTGTCTAAAAGCAAAATAAGATCGATAGGTGAAGCGTTTTGTCCGTAAGCGCAAACAACTGTAAGCAACAGCAATAAGACTAAAAAAATATTTTTTTTCATATATTCACCTTACCCCCTAAAAACCATGTTTAAACCGCGGTTATTTTTTCCACTAAATAGGAAACCTTTTCGTTATTTATCGCAAATTCAAACTTTTCTCCCTCTGTTCTGTTAAGTATAGCACTGCCGAACGGAGAAAGATAGGAAATAATAAATTTATTCGGGTCGGATTCCCACGGTC
>Ga0268262_10002357_pt1 | contig 21945 bp, 22 predicted proteins | sample TergutNc150P3_FD_190354 | JGI IMG/M metagenome (GOLD analysis project Ga0268262, IMG submission 190354) | Nasutitermes corniger P3 segment gut microbial community from laboratory colony in Florida, USA - Nc150 P3 (SPAdes) (version 2) | ecosystem: Host-associated > Arthropoda: Insects >... | reverse complement strand
CTGTGAGCTGCAACTTTGAGTGAACATTGGTGTAAAGGCGGATTTCCACTTCAAATGTGCCAACTTCCTTGACGTGGGGCAATGAAATGGAATGCCTTTCAACTTCGAAGCCTTGGGCTTTGAGCAGTTCGGCGACATCGGCGTTGGTGACCGAGCCAAAGAGCTGGCCCTTTTCGCCGGCCTTTTTGGAGATGCTGAGGGAAATGGTGTCAATGCGGGCCTTTAATTCTTGAGCGGCGGCCAGCTCTTTTGCCCTTAGCTTGATGTTTCTCTCTTTTTCCAGCTCGATCTGGCGCTTGTTGCCAGCGGTCACGGGCAGGGCCTTTTTGCGCGGGAGCAAGAAATTGCGCGCATACCCAGCCTTGACGTTTACAATGTCGCCCCTAATGCCCAAGTTGGGGACGTTTTCGATTAACAGAATTTCCATACCTTGGAAGCTCCAGGGCTTACGTCCAGCGCATTTGCGTTGTCCCCGTTACGGTTAGGCCGGAAGCCATTCCAGCCAGGGCGCCTGAAAAACCAGAGCCCGTTCCCCATTTGGGTTAGGCGTTACAAAAGCAAGTTTATCGCCAAATGCAATAATTTTCAACAGAAAAATTTTGCAAAGGCGTTTTTGGCTACCTTTTTTTGGCGCATCTGCGATTTCAGAAAAACGCGAAAGACAAGGCTAGCACTGCCCAAATACTACAATTTCGCCTTATATATTTCGATTATTTTTTCTACGACTTCGCCAATGCTGAGATTGCTTGAATCCAGCTCCACAGCGTCATCGGCTTTCCTAAGCGGGCTCACGGCCCTAGTGGAGTCCAGATGGTCGCGCCTAGCCTGATCCGCCAGAACTTCTTCATACTCTGCGGCTATGCCCTTGGCCTGCAGCTCGAGCACGCGCCTCTGGGCCCTGGCTTCTGGCGTCGCAACCAGAAATATTTTGCACAGCGCCTGCGGGAACACGACAGTTCCTATGTCGCGGCCATCTATGACCCATTGGCCGGCAGCCCCCATCTCCTGCTGGATGCCCACAAGGGCCTCCCTCACAGCGGGGTCGGCGCTGACGGCTGAGACGTTTTTGGTTACATCCATGCCACGGATTACGCCAGAAACGTCCTCTCCGTTCAAAAATGACGCCCCCCCCCTTTGCTCGTATCCAAAAGTGGACAGTATTTCGGCGGTCTTGGCTTTGTCCCCCGGCGCGGCCCCGGCCCTCATGAAAGCCAGCGTGGCGGCACGGTACATCGCGCCAGTGTCCATGTGTCCCCAGCGCAGCGCCTCCGCGAGTCGCTTGGCTGTGGTTGATTTGCCCACGCCCGAAGGGCCGTCCAGCGCTATCAGGTTTAGCATGGCTCCAATCCAAGCCGGCCCAGCAACGCCTGCACGGCGGCGTGTCTGGGCCATTGGTGGGTTAAGGGTTGAGTTATTCGATTATGCACAGGATTTGGCGAATCTCGACGTTTTCGCCCTGTTTTACGTTGACCTGCCGAACAGTGCCAGCGATGGGGGCGGTTAGCTCGTTTTGCATCTTCATGGCCTCTAAAATGACGACCACTTCCCCGGCCTCTACCTTGTCGCCTTCCTTTTTGAGTATCTTGATTATCAGGCCTGGCATCAGGGCTACAACTGCCCCGGCTGCGGCCCCGGCCTCGGCGCTTGCCGCCTTCCGCGCATGGGTTGGGTGCCTGCCTTCTTCTAGACCCTCGGTTTTAATTTCGTAGGCGATGCCATCCACTACGGCGCTGGATCCGCTCAGCTTCACCGTGTGCGGCGTACCGCCTATGAGAATCTGTTTTTCGTTTGCTTCGCACTGGTACTCGACGCCATTGAGAATGATCAAGTCCTGGCGGCGTTCAACGTCGTAGTCCACACCCTCTAGCGTCAACTTGAATTTGGATAACATTACCATCCCCTTTCCATGCCGGCGCGGCCGGACACTTTCCACAGAGACTGCGCTGGGGCGGAGCTGGCTGCGGTGGTTGTTTGTTTGGCCGCCTTAGCGTCGGTTTGCTGGAACAGCGCCGCCGCGATGGAAGCAACAATTTCGCCTTTGCCGCCCATGCCCTTGGCACGGTTTTCCAAAAATGGCTTGGCTATTTGAGGGAATAGCGCATAGCTCAAAACGTCTTCGTCCGTTTTCGCCAAATTGCCTATCCCTTTTTTGGCCGCCTCCCAGCCGGCGCCCAGCATGTCCGCAGGGCGGCACGTGATCGGCGGTTCATTCCCTATCGCCTTCTTTTGCACCTCGGGATCCATCGGAGCCGGCGGCTGGCCGTAGTAGCCCCGGTAGTACTGCTTCACTTCGTCTGGTATGACCTTATAGCGCTGCCCAAGCACCACGTTTAGAGTTGCCATGGTGCCAACTATCTGGCTGGAAGGCGTGACCAGCGGCGGGTAGCCCATTTCTGCCCTAACCTTTGGCACTTCGTTCAAAACGTCATAGTATTTGTCCATGGCGTTTTGCTGGCGAAGCTGGCTGACCAAGTTGGACAGCATGCCGCCTGGCACTTGGTACTCAAGGACGTTGATGTCCACGGCGCTGATCCCCGCCTCGAAGCTGGCGTATTTTTTCCTTACCTCGGCCACGCGCCTAGCTATGGAGGCCAGCTTTGTCAAGTCGTACCCCGTCGCGTATGGCGTGTTGGCCAAGGTTGCAACAATTGTCTCTGTGGGCGGCTGGCTGGTGCTCATCGAGAGCGACGAGTTGGCGCAGTCCACCACGTCGACGCCCGCCTCTATGGCTTTGATGTAAGCAGCGGTGCCGAAGCCTGATGTGTAGTGGGTGTGCAGGCTTATAGGCAAATTGACCTTTGCCTTGATCGCCTTCACCAACTCATAGGCCACGTATGGTGATATGAGCCCGGCCATGTCCTTGATGGCAATGGAATCGGCCCCCATGTTGGCCAGCTTGATGGCCATCTCCACAAATAGGTCGTTTGTGTGGACGGGGCTGATGGTGTAGCAGATGGTGGCCTGGGCGTGGCCCCCTTCCCTTTTAACAATGCGCATCGGCACTTCCATGTTGCGGGTGTCGTTTAGCGCATCGAAAACGCGGAACACGTCCATGCCATTTTTTCTTGAGGCTGTCACGAAGTAGTCAACAATGTCATCTGGGTAGTGCTTATAGCCCACCAAATTTTGCCCACGCAGCAACATCTGCAATGGCGTGTTGGGCAGGGCCTTCCGCAGCTTGCGGAGGCGCTCCCACGGGTCTTCCCCCAAGAAGCGCATGGCGGTGTCAAAGGTGGCACCCCCCCAGACCTCTAGGCTCCAGAAGCCTATAGAATCGAGGTCTGGACACAGCGGCAGCATGTCTTCAACGCGCATGCGGGTCGCTAGGAGGGACTGGTGCGCGTCCCTTAGGACGGTTTCAGTGATTTGAACTTTTTGAGGCATCCCTTGGCTCCTAATCCGATGGGTTCACTGCATAGTCTTTGGACTTGAATATCAAGACCAAGGCGCCCGTCTCCGAGCCGGACGAATGCGCCGTATAGGCCTTGACCACCGTGCTTTCGCCCTTTTGCAGCGTCAATGCTGGCCTGTTCTTGTATTGAATGGTTATCTCGCCCTCTAAGACGATGTACATCTCATCCTTGGTGTGGCTGTGGATGGGATAGCGGCCTTCGATGCGCATTACACTTACAACGTGGTCGTTGACGCTTCCCAAGTCCAAAAAAACGAATGGGGAGGTGATCAGCGACGCCAGTTCGGAGATGCTGTGCTTGCTGGACATGGTTTTCCCTTTCTTGACTGTTGGTTAAAGGGGCATGGTGCAATGTTTGCGCGGAGGGTTGCTGTCGCGTTTGGTCTTGACGGCCTTCAGCGCGGCGATCAGCATGCGCCTAGTGTCAGCGGGTTCTATCACGTCATCCACATAGCCGTGCGAGGCGGCAACATACGGATTGGCAAACGTCTCTTTGTAATGTTGGATCAGTTCCTCTCTCTTGGCGGCCGGGTCTGCAGCGTCGTGGATTTCTTTTTTATAGATGATGTTGACGGCGCCATCGGGCCCCATGACAGCAATTTCCGCCGTTGGCCATGCAACGTTATAGTCGCCGCGGATGTGCTTGGAACTCATCACGTCGTAGGCACCGCCGTAGGCCTTGCGGGTTATGACGGTGAGCTTGGGCACCGTGGCCTCGCAGAAGGCGTACAGCAGCTTGGCTCCATGAAGGATGATGCCCCCATGCTCTTGGTTCACGCCCGGCATGAAGCCTGGCACGTCTTCGAATGTGATGATCGGGATGTTGAATGCATCGCAGAAACGGACAAAGCGCGCCCCCTTGACGCTGGCGTTAATGTCTAGCACGCCCGCCAAGGCTATCGGCTGGTTGGCTACGATGCCGATGGACTGCCCGCCAAGGCGAGCGAACCCAACAATGATGTTTTGGGCGTACCCGCTGTGAACTTCAAAGAAGTCGCCGCCGTCCACCACCTTGTTGATGACTTCGCGCATGTCGTATGCCTTGCGCGGGTCGTCTGGCACCAGCGTGTTTAGGCTTTCGTCGCGGCGGTCGGGGTCATCGCCTGTATCTACGGCCGGTGGGTCTTCCATGTTGTTGGAAGGGAGATAAGAGAATAGCTCGCGCACGGACTCTAAGCACTCTGCCTCGTCTTCGCATGCAAAGTGGGCGACACCGGACTTGGAGGCGTGGATGTCCGCGCCGCCAAGGGTATCCATGCTAACTTCCTCGTGGGTGACGGACTTTACAACTTCCGGCCCTGTGATGAACATGTGGGAAGTCTTTTTGACCATGAAGATGAAGTCGGTGAGGGCGGGGCTATAGACTGCGCCTCCGGCGCAGGGCCCCATGATAGCGCTTATCTGCGGGACGACGCCTGACGAGAGCGAATTTCGCAAGAAGATGTCTGCGTAGGCCCCAAGGGCAACAACGCCTTCCTGTATCCTCGCGCCGCCGCTGTCGTTCAGGCCGATCACGGGATGCCCGTTCTTCATGGCGAGGTCGAGTACTTTGCAGATTTTTTCTGCGTGGGCCTCGCCCAACGAGCCGCCGAGGACTGTGAAGTCTTGGCTGAATACGCAGACTGTTCGGCCATCTATGGTCCCCCAGCCTGTCACCACGCTGTCGCCGAGGTTCGCTTTTTTGTCCGAGCCTAAGTCTGATGACCTATGCGTGACAAAGGCGTCTATCTCAACGAAGCTGCCCTTGTCCAAAAGCGTTTCTATGCGCTCCCTAGCGGTCATCTTCCCCTTGGCGTGCTGGGCGTCAATGCGCACCTGCCCTCCGCCAAGGCGGCTTTCGTCCCTAAGTTTCTTGAGCATTTCTTTTTTGCCATTAGCATCCATGATGCCTCCCCCAACTGGTTTTGGTTTGTTACGACAACTTCTTTCTTATCTCGTCCCTGACGTCCAAAACGGCGTTCAGGATTTTTTCTTGGGATTCGTTGAATTTTTTCAGCTCGCTCTCGATGCCCTTCGCGGCCTCCAAAAATTTGTCTAACGTTTCTGCGCTCGGCAACCCCATCATATTCTCCTCCGTTGCACCAGATTATTTTATGCCAAGTTCCATCATTTTTATACAACCATTTAATTCCCCGCCCTCAAAATCATGTCCGCACGCCAAACCGGCCCGCCAAATCTTTGTACAAAGCACTTATGTTTTCAATTATTTCAGGCGGCAGAGGGGGGGGCGGGGGCTGCTTGTTCCAATCTTTCAGCGTTTCCAAATAGTCGCGAAGGTACTGCTTGTCAAGGCTGGGCGGGTTTTTGCCAGGCTCGTACCGCTCCATGGGCCAGTACCTGCTGGAATCCGGAGTCAGCACCTCGTCAATCAGTATCAGGCTGCCATCTTCCAACTGGCCGAATTCAAACTTGGTGTCGGCCAAAATGATGTTCCTCTCGGCGGCAAGCTGGCTCCCGCGCATGTAGATAGCCAAACTCAATTCTTTCAGCCTCTCCGCTAAGCCAAGGCCCACGATTTTTGCCATTTGCTCAAAATTGATGTTCTCGTCGTGCCCCTCTTCCTCTTTAGTAGATGGCGTGAAAATGGGCTCTGGCAGTTTGTGCGCCATGCCAAGGCCCTCTGGCAGCGGGATGCCGCAGACAGTGCCTTGCTTTTGGTACTCCTTCAGGCCGCTCCCGGCCAAGTACCCGCGCACTATGCACTCGATGGGGATAACCTTTGCTTTTTTGGCCAGAACCGACCTGCCCTCCAACTGGTCTGCGTATTCGCGCAGTTCAGGCGGAAAGTTGCCCACATTCGTTGAGATGAGATGGTTGGGCAGGATGTCCTTAGTCGCCTCGAACCAAAAATTGGCGACTTGGGTCAAAATGCGGCCCTTCCCAGGGATAGGCTCTTCCATGACCACATCGAAGGCGCTCACCCTGTCGGTTGCCACGAGGAGCAGGCTGTCCCCCAAGTCATACACGTCCCTGACCTTGCCCCTGCGAACCTTTCCGATTGGCAAGCTGGAAGTTTTTAGCGTCTGCATGGCGGCCTCCTGAAATATATGATACCAAGTTGCGTCAAAGCTGTGCGCCTGGCTTGTGCGCCAAGTGTATAGCCACGGCCCCAAAGCACAAATTTTCCCATGTAACGCCGCTGAACCCCGATTCCTTTAACTCCTGGGCAAATTCCTGCTGCGCGGGGAAGCGTTTTATGCTTTCTGCCAGATAGGCGTAGGCTTCGCTGTCGCCACTCAACAGGCGGCCTATCTTCGGCAAGAGGAACCCAACGTATGCGCCACAGAGCCACCTGAGCCACGCCCGCCTTGGATGGCTGAACTCCAGCACCACCAGCCTGCCGCCGGGCTTCAGGACTCTCAAAAACTCAGAGTATGCCAGGGGACGCGCTTCAATGTTGCGAATGCCATAGCAGATTGTAACTGCGTCAAAAAGGCCGCTCTTAAATGGCAGGTTGGCGGCGTCTGCGCCGATTAGGCCCAAAAGGAAGCACCTTTTTTTTTCAATTTTTTGTTTTCCTATATTTAGCATAGGCGTCGCAAAATCGCCAGCAACCACATTTGCGCCGCGCCTTGCCAAGGCAAGGGTGCTGTCACAGGTTCCTGCGGCCATGTCCAAAATCTTCGCGCCTGGCCCAGCCCCCGCCGCTGCCACCATCTGCCGCCACCACCAGAAATCCATGCCCAGCGAAAGCACGTGGTTCAACGTGTCGTACCGCCTAGCTATGCGGCCAAACATGGCTTGAACGGCGGTTTTCTCAGGTTCCTGCACCTAGCCGCTCCAATTTCTGCCGTCTTCCTGAACTATGCCCAAGCGCTCCATGATCCTTGTGGCGAAAGCGTCGCAGATGTCCTCTATCGTCTTTGGGCGATGGTAAAAAGTCGGGGCCAGTGGCATGACGATGGCCCCGGCGTCGTGGGCCCTCAGCATGTTTTCCAAATGTATTCTGTTCAGCGGAGACTCTCTGACGCAAAGCACCAATGGCCGCTTCTCTTTTAGGCAGACGTCCGCGGCCCTGACTATCAGATTGTCGCTAGTCCCTGACGCAATGCGCCCCAATGTACCCATCGAGCATGGCACAACGGCCATGCCTCCGTGCCTGACGCTGCCGCTGGAGATTTCGGCGCCAAGGTCGTTTTCGTCCAACGTGATTATTTTTTCAAAGCGGCGGGCGCAGTCGTCCAAGCTGCACCCCACCTCCCCCAAAAAACACCTTCGCCCGGTCGGGGTGGAGATCAGCATGACCTCGGCCACCGTTGGCTCTTGGGCCATGCGCTTTATCAGTGCATCGGCAAAAGGAGCTCCCGATGCGCCTGTTATGGCCAGAACAAATCGGCAGCTTGCGTCTGTCTTGGGCATGGGATTATTGTTGTTCATGGGATCAGGGCTATTGGGCCGCACTTGCCAAAGTGCTGCAGGGCGCGGTCAGATGGCATCGGCGGCTTGCCTTCCCTTTTGAGCACCAACAATTCTATCGCTCTATTGCCCCCGACGGTCAGCCAAGTGCCTCCCTTGCCCCAGCGGAGCGTGCCAGGAGGGTTGTCGGAAGGAGCGATTTCGCCAACGGACATTATTTTTACTGTTGAGCCCTCAATTTGAATTTCAGCTCCAGGCCAAGGCTGCAGGGCCCTTATTTGGCGGTGCAGAGTGATTGGGTCTTTACTCAAGTCCAGCCTTGCCATTTCTTTTTTCAGCTTTGGAGCGTAAGTCGCCAATGTGTTGTCCTGCGGAAATGCAGCAGCACCGCTGAGAAGCGCGGGGATATTTGCTATAAGAAGGTCTGCCGCATCTTGGGCGAGCGCGCTGAAAAGCTGGTCGGACGTCTCTTGGCCTGTCAGCCGCCTCTTTGTTTGGGCCAGAATTGGCCCCTCGTCTAAGCCTGGCGCTATCTTCATCAATGTGACCCCGGTCTCTTCATCGCCCGCCGCAATTGTGTGATAGACGGGTGAGGCCCCGCGCCACCTAGGCAACAGGGAAAAATGCAGGTTCCACGCTCCCAACTGGCAGCCGTCCAGCATCCAAGCCGGCAAAATGTGGCCGTACGCCACCACCACCGCCAAATCAATTTTGAGTTGGCTCCAAATCTCTTTAGCCGCGCCATCTTTCCAATTTTCGGGCTGGCACACGTCAAGGCCCAAATCCAGCGCCGCCGATTTCACGGGGGGCATGGCAAGCGCGAGGCCGCGCCCCTTGGGCCTGTCGGGATTACAGAATACCGCGCTGACCCCGCAGGAACCTGCCATCGCCCTCAGCGCTGGCACCGCAATTTCGGGGGTACCCAAAAATGCTGCTCTGACTTGCCCATGGAACCCGTCCGAGTCATGCCCCACGCCTAGTTCCTCGTCCGTTTTTTGTACTGCCTAAAAAGAAGGTCTCTCTTAACCGGGCCAAGGTACTCGACAAAGAGGCGCCCCATCAAGTGATCAATCTCGTGCTGCATCGCCCTGGCCAGATAGCCTTCGGCTTCTAGCTCCTCCCAAGACCCATCCGGCTTTCTGTTTTTGACCCAAATCTTTCTGGCGCGCGTGATTGGCTCCTGTATGCCAGGGATGGAAAGGCAGCCCTCGGTGTCCGTCTGCTCGCCCTCTGTCTTGATGATTTCTGGGTTGATCAGCACGTGTTTGATTGAATCGCCTTGGACGGACGACACATCTACAACCGCCAGCCTTATGTTGATCCCCAACTGCGGCGCCGCGATGCCGGCCCCCTCCTGCGCCACGGACGTTTCAAACATGTCCGCGACTAGCTGGTCTAGCTCTGGAGACCATTCCCCGATGTCCTGATTTTTGTTCTTTAGCCTTGGGTCTCCCCAAGTGATCACTTGCCTGACAGCCATAATAAGCTATTTTATACCAAGTTGCGCCCTAGCGCGAAAAGCACAAGAGCCGCGCCGTCATAGCACCTTTGTGCGGCTGCCATTTTTTCTTTCACGCCTAGACTGCAGCCAGCCCTGAGCGACTTTGTACACAGCCGGCAGACCAGGGATTATTATCAGGGCGATGACCAAGGATTCAATGTTTTTTTGCACCCAAGGGACACCACCAAACAGCCTGCCCGCGCCCATGAACAAGCAAATCCATAGCACGGCCCCCGTTACGTTGTAAATGGCGAAGCGCGGGTACGACATGCGGCCAATGCCCGCCACGAATGGGGCGAAGGTGCGTATGAACGGCAGGAATCGCGCCAAGATGATGGTTTTGCCGCCATGCCTTTCATAGAATGCCTGGGCGGCCAATAGATGCTTTTTGTTGAACCACCTGCTATCCTCGCGGCTGAACACCGCTGGGCCAAGCCTAAAGCCCACCGAGTAGTTGACCGCGTCGCCAAGGACGGCAGCGGCCACCAGCAGCCCGCCCATGAGCGGCAGGTTGATGGGCGTGCCCTCCAGCGCCCCCAAGGCCCCGATGGCAAAGATCAGGCTGTCGCCCGGCAAAAAGGGCATCACCACCAGACCTGTCTCAACAAATATGACGGCGAACAAAAGCGCGTAGAGCCAGCTCCCCATGCTCCCCGCCAGCATGTTCAGCGTCTCATGGTTGGTCAGGCCCTTGATAAAGTGCCAAGCGTTAATTAGCCATTCCAATCGCCCCTCCGAATGATCCTTGCGAACAGTAACATTAAATGATAGCAAATTCCAGCCAAGGGGCGGATGCAAGCCTAGGGCTACCCACTCTCTTAGCCTAAGCCTCTGTCATCTGTGCCATTTTTCAGGCAGATTGTCATATAATTCCAATTCTAAATAGAATCAGCCATGATTCTATTTAGAATTGGAGTGCGCGACAGGACGTCGCACCCGAAATGCGTAGCATTTCGTGAGGCAGAACGAAGCTGAAGTACACAGTCAGGCGAAAAGTGGGGAAAAGCCGAAATTCCAAGAAATGCCCATCAGTGCAGTCTTTGCAGCCGATGGAACATCGGATGCAAAGAGGGCGAGCCGCGGATCAAAGCAGCCGACTAATTCAAAATTGCATGGACGCAATTTTGAATTAGAATTAGAATAAACCATTGCATAAGCGCGAAGGGGGTTCCATGTTTTCGCTGTTGTCCCCGGCAATAGACAACGCCGACAAAATAGCTGATGCCGTTGAGACGGCATTGACTGCAATTATGGGCGACCCCGACATCGCCTCTACGGTAGTGGACGCAGTCGGATGGCTTGCCATCGTTGCGGTGGCGGCCATTGCCTTGGTCGTCTATATGATTGGAATTTTCTTCCACTGGCGCATCTGCTCAAAGGCTGGCTACAGCGGCGCATTGTCGCTGTTGATGCTGCTTCCGATCATTGGCTACATATTCCTAATACTCATTCTCACATTTGGAAAATGGGGATCGAGCAAATAATGGAATAACTGCCAAGGCGGCAGCGTCTGTCTTAGAAATTGGGACGCATTTATCATAAGGGGGCATCGTGGCCCATCCAATGGACAAATATTTTGCGCCTGGGACGGGTACCATTTTCTCTTGCTTCAAAGGGGCCGAAGAACGCCCGGGGCAGAGGAGGATGGCAGAGCTGGTGTGGGATTCCATCGTGGATTCGGCAGACGTCTTTGACGAATGGGGCGAATCCGGCGGCGAGCCAGAGCAAGCGCCTGTAGGCACCATACAGCCCATAGAGGCAGGAACGGGCATAGGAAAGTCGCTGGGGTATCTGATCCCCGCGATAGCCGCAGGAAGGAACCCCGTCATCGTCGCCACGCGCACCAAGCACCTGCAAACTCAGTTGATGAACGACGACATCCCAAGGGCAAAGGGAATTTTGGAAAAGGGCATTAACGCGGCTATAGCCAAAGGGCGCTCCAACTATCTGTGCATCACCGCCCTGTCCATATTCAAGGGCATGCCCAGCGCCGAAATGAGCAAATCCGACTATGGCCTTTGGCTGGCGCTAGACAAGTGGGCCGCACTAACCGAGACGGGCGACAGGGAAGAACTGGGCAGGCACGCCGAGGGCGAATCAAAGCTATGGAGCCGACTGAACGCCGAAAGGTGCATTGGCAGCAAATGCCCAAACAAGGACGAGTGCTTTGTGACCAAAATGCACCAAAAGCTGGCCTTTGCAGACCTTATCATAGCAAACACAGCGCTGCTGCTGGCAGACCGCATATTGAGGGAGGAGGGCAACGGCAAGATACTCCCAGACGCGCCGGTGCTGATACTAGACGAAGCGCACGAAATAGAAGACCAGATAACCGACAGTTGCGCCCAGGAATGGTCCAGCAGGGCCATGACCCTGCTTCTCCACGACCTATCCGAAAACGCAGCAAGGGACGCGGAAGCGGCAGCAGTGGCGGCAAACATCCTCCCATGGGAAGAGGCCTGGGGCAACTTGATGTCCTTGGTCCCCCCCGGCGGCTCGCAGATGGGCTTCGATGACCCATCCCTAGACTTTGGCCCCCTCGCTTCCGCAGTCGTGGCGTGGGTTCAGGCGGGGCAGGCCGTCTTTGAGGAAGCCAAAAAGATGTCCTCCCGGCAAAGGGACGAAACACTTGAAAGCGCGATGGACAAAGCAGTTTGGTCAACGCTGGTTGACAGAATTTTCACAGCATTCCAAAGGATGGAAACCATCTTTGCCCAAAAGGAGGGCTGGGTCTCTACGATAATCCGCGAAGGCCCGCACTTGGTGGCGTTCAAAGCAAGCCCGATAGACGTTAAGCCATTTTTTCACAGATACATACGCAGGGGGTTTGAAACCGTTGTCATGACATCGGCCACCCTGCGCGACGGGCGTGGCTTCAACGGACTCAGACTTAGGCTAGGGCTATCGGACGAAGAAGCCGAAAGGGGAGCCGTCATGGAGAGCCCCTTCGACTTCGAGAGCCAGGGTCGGCTGTTCGTGCCACCGGGGATGCCAGAGAGAAGGGCCGGACGGGACGGCGTGGGCGAGGCCGCCTGGATAAACGCATCCATGGATGCCATGACGCGCCTAGTGACGGCTTCCAAAGGCAGGGCACTGCTGCTGTTCACCAGCCGCAAAATGCTGGCGGCGTTCAGGCCCTTGCTTCAAGCCGCGCTGCCCCCATTCACCATATTAGTCCAAGGCGAGGGCCACTCCAGATCTCAGTTGCTCAACATGTTCCGCACATCGCCAAATGCAATACTGCTTGGCCTGGCTTCGTTCTGGCAGGGCATAGACGTGCCTGGCGACGCATTGGTGCTTGTCGTAGTTGCGTCCCTGCCGTTCGCGCCTCCGGACGACCCTGTTGTCCAAGCCCGCATAAGGGAGGCCGACCTTGTCAAGCAGGGCATGGGGTTCTTTGGCTACCAAGTGCCGCAGATGACGCTAAAGCTAAAGCAGGGCATAGGACGCCTCATACGCACCAAGACGGACAAAGGCGTAGTGTGCATCCTAGACCCCCGCCTCATGCTGCCAACCGAGGACAGATTTGGCAAAGGCTACGCCGCCCAAGTCCGCGCCGCCCTGCCGCCCTTCCCCATCACGAGGGATTGGAAAAAAGTTGAGGAGTTTTTGAAGGGAGTGTAGCGCCGGTTACAAGACGAAAAACCTTGCGTTCATCGAAGTCGCATGGGGGTCTGGGGGGCAGTGGCGGCCCCGCTCGCATGCGAGCGGGGCCAGAACAGCCCCCCAGTTAATAGGATGCAAGTTTTTCCATACCCCGGCGAGAGGCACCTAAGGCCGAAGAATGCCCTCCCCGAGGTCAAGCGGCGAATGACCTCGCCGCGTGTCCAGTCGGCGCGATGGAATTGCCAATCGGCAACAAAAAAAGTTTTGGCAAGGTTTTTCAAGTGCCTCATTCATCGCATCAGCAACAGGATTTGCACAACACCATGACGCGAACTATGGGTTTGGCGCGTCAATACTTAGAGAATTGGGAGCGGTGCAAAAGTCATAGCGAAGCGGTTAGCCGATAATGCTCTCTGCCGATAACGGATAATCAGCATTTTTGGCGGTTCCCTCATCGACAATCCTAAATTCATCAGGATGAAAGCACGGACAAATTGTATATCCGTGACTCAATCCACATGCAAAAATCTGTTCCGACATTGGTATTGGAAGTGCAGTGTTTATGTGGATATGCACACTGCAAGAATCGGCACGAAGCCTTTTGCATGGGAATAAATATCGGATACGCTTGGCAGAACTGTAATTGTAGGCATCAAACGGGGCTTCGTAAACGCCAAAGCAATTTGCTCTATAGTTCCCGCATGAACAAGCATCTTGATAACAATCAATGATGCCCAAAATGCTACTGATGGTGCGGTTCGGCAGCACTTTTCCATGCGACATAACCAATGTGCCTTTCCATTCCATAGCCAATCTGATTATTGCCGCAGCACTGCTGTAATCGCTTGGGTCAGGTTTAGCCGCTACGCAATTCACAACTGCTCCCTCTAAAGTTATCTCCGCATACGAAGTACACAGCTTGGCAAACGATAGGGCAATCGGATAGTTTACCGACTTGCTTTTGTGAAAAACAATAACCAGCGGATATTCATGTGAGAGCCTGAGCAAATCGATACGAGTTGGGGCTTCGGGCGTTTTCTTGACTGGAAGCATTTTGGCTTGCCGTTTTGTCAACGTCTGCTCGCAATTAAGACAAAACATCGCATCGTCAGGCATTTCCACTTTGCATTGTCCGCATCGTTTGGGCATGGTGCCTCCCGCTATGGCTTCCAAGTGTAGCCGCATTTCAGGCATGTGATTTTCACTTTGCCGCTACCGACAAAGCCCCCCAGCAAACCTACAGGCCCAAGCAATAGACCGCCAGCAGCGGCCTTGCCTACCCCAAACCCTTTACTGTTGGCCGTGATTTGATTCGAGTTGCATACGGGGCATCTAACTTGGTTGGCCTCGTCGTGGGCTCTTTGTTCCTCTGGAGTTAGCGGCTCTTGTGGTTTAGCCATGATAGCTATGGCGATGTGGCCGATAAAGCCCACCACTGCGAGCACGATGAATATTGTGATGACAGTGCCGCAACCCATGATGCCTCCCTATAGCCTCTCACCTCTCCATACTACACGGCCTATCAATTCATAATCCTCATCTAGCATGAGCGGGGCGTAGGCCAGATTGATGCTCACCGCCTGTAGCTGGCCAAGAATAACCATCTGCACCCACTTGACCATAATAGCCTCCCCACGACACAACAGCCAAGACCAAACCATTTTTCCCACACAACAAACGACTTGCAACCTCACCTTCCCCCCTGCCCGCGCCTCAGCAGCGGGGCCTTTCTTAGTATCCAGGGCAGCAGCCATTGAGTTGCCAGAAGCGCTAGGGCCGTGCCACCTATGGCGGCTATGCCGAGGCCCTGCAAGCCCTTGTAGGCACTGAAGGCCAAGCCGCCGAAGCCCGCCAGTGTTGTGCCGGCGCAGACGGCGTTAACCCTTGACACTTTTTCGGGGGCGTGCGTCTCGTAGCGGGCCCTGTTCAATAGATTGAACACTGTGTCAACGCTTACGCCCAAGGTCACTGGTATTGCCACTAGGCTCAGGAAGGTCAGCGGCTGGCCCGTCCAGCCCAGTGTGCCAAGCACCCCGATCTGGCCGGCGACCACGGGGGCCAGAGCCAGCCCCACGAAAAGCCATCGCCGCCCAAAAAGTGCCACCACCGCCAAAATAGCTGCTGTGGCGATTATGATCACTTCCAGCAGGGATTCTTTGGCCACTGCTTTGAGGGCCTTGAACAGCGGGCGCGTCCCCACAAGCCTGGCCCCATTGTCTTCAAAGGCCGCCTCCAGCTTGTCCTGGGCCTGCTCCGAGAGCCTGATGGGTATCGAAATCATTGGGTTCCGCGCTTCCGATTCTCTTTCTTCCTCTAGGGAATCCATCGAATCGTAAGCGATGTTCGCCCTTGGGGGCACCAAGAGGTCTGCGAGCGACCTCGGCGCGGCATCTGGGTTTGAGATGCTGTTGTTCAGAGCGGACAGGGGCTTTTTCAGCGCCGCAGGGTCCAGGCCCTCTCTTTCCGCAAGGCCGAGAGCCGTGTTTACCCAGCTTTCTTTCCCAAGCCAATATGCCAAGTTTTTATCTATGGACTCCCAGCGCGGCAGGGGGATGCCCTCATCGCCCATCAAGTCAACTATGTTGTTCCAGCGCTCCGAAACCGGCCTCTGGCCCACCAGCGCGATTTGCAGCGCCAATGGCTGGATCCCAGCGCCCAAGACGTTGGCCAAATTTTCTTGAAGCTCCAGCGCAGGGTTCCCGTCCTGTCTGAACTTTCGCAGATCCTCTTCCCACTTGAGCCTAAAAATGCCCAAGGCCGCAAATGCTATCAGCGCCACCACAAGAATTGCCTTGCGCGAAGAGGCGCGGTGCCTTAATTTCCCATGCGTTTCTAGTCGCTTTGGCTTGGCGGCTGCCAGCGCGAATGTGCCCTTGCCGTGGTCAAAGGCCAGAAGCATAGGCGGCATCAACAAAAATGTAGAGGCCATGCAGCACAGAATACCCAAGCCGGCCGTAAGGCCAAGATCCCTTAGGCCAGGGAAGGGAGCCGTCAGGCAAGCCAAAAACACCAGTGTGGTGGCAGACATGGCCGCTATGACGCCAGGCCCTGTTGAAAGAAGTGCCGCCCTGAGTGACAGGGCTTTGTTTTTGCCAGAAGCCCTTTCGTCCCTGTAGCGGCTGAATATTAGTATCCCCACGTCATCGCCGACGCCCAATAGCACTGCCCCGAATGCCGCCGACATTAGGCTGAGCCTCTCTAGCAGCCAGCCCGCTAGGCCGAGGGTCCAAAACATGCCCAGCAGCAGCGGGGCCACTACAAAGCCATAGCCGGCCAAGGTGCGGAAGCCCGCCCAATATACTACACAGATAAGCAAAAAACTACAGCAAAGGCTGATGGCTACTTCCCTTCCGAGGCGCGTGGATTCCCAGTATGCGATGGCGTGGGCCCCAGTCACCTTGATGGGGAATGCCCTATGAGCGTTTGGCATCAGCGATGCGCCAACTTCTTTGAATGACGGCCTGCCGATTGGAAATTCGATGCCGCACCCGTCGCCGATCCACGCCAGAATGCGCGCAGTCGCCGCCGTTTCGCCATTCGGAAAATTAAGCAGGAATGGAACCAGCACATAGCGGGAATCCTTTGTTTCCAAGTACCCGGTGCGAATATCGAGCGGGATGCCCTTAATTTCTTCCATAGCCTTGCCCAGCGCGGCGTCGCCATTCGGGAAGAGGTCGCGGAGATTCAGCGGATCCAACTGGGCCAGCTTTGCCCTCATCGGCTCGGGGGAGCGCAGCGCCTTGGCGGTTTGGCTGAATCTTTCCCTTAGCTGTCTTTGGTCTTCCAGCGGCCTTAGATTGTCGCCCAATATCATGGGAGCCGCCGCATACAGGTGTTCGGTGAGCATCCTCCCAACCGCGCCGTCTCCGGCGAGAAGGGAGCCAGCGGCAAGGACGGGCGGCCAGAGTGAAGCACCCTTGCCATCCTTGCTCTCTGGCAGTGGGACTGGCTGCGCAAAGCGTCCGTCTTCGTCTATGCCATTCAACGGCATCGAGCTATTCTCTAGCAAGTTCTCTATGATGCCGTCGGCCCATTTCCGGCGCTCGCTTAAGTCGTCCGCGCTCCCCTCGGCCACCGCCCAGAGCAGCTCGTACTGCCCCACGCCGGCCTGGAGGCTTGCCTTGACAATGGGATGGTCGGTCGGGAGCAAGCTAGTCAGGTCCATGCGCTTTTCGATGCGAAACACGCCCAGCCCAAAAACAACGGTCATTGCCACCAGCAGGATCAGCATGGACTTGGGGCGGTGCAGGTGCTGGAAGAGAAGTGAGCGGAGTAATTTTTTCATATATTTTTCAGTGCAGCAAAGAACCCATCAAGCGTTGGAGCGTTGGGACAAGCTCGACGCGCCTAGCTTGGCGCAGGCGGTTCATCATGCTCTCGTCGTTGAGCTTCATCATCGGAAAGGCCTCCCCCTCTGCTTGAAGGGTCTCTACCGACTTGGACGCAGTGACGATAGTAGGCAGCAGCTCGCTGTGCCTAAAATCTATCAACTGCGAAAAGGCCCTTAACACCCTAGTGTCAGTGTCTATCATATCAAAATCGTCCAATACTAGGCAAGCTGCAGAAAGCAATGGGGCCATGCGATCCCTCTCGCTCACAAAATCGGTGTTTTGCCAACTGCGTGTGTCGTAGTACGTGTCCTTCAGCTCTTGGCTCAAAGTCTTGACAGATGCGAAAAGGCCAGCCAGTTGTGTGCTTTCGCACCATTCCTTTAGGGCAATGGCTGCAAGGCTGCTCTTGCCGCTCCCCGGCGGGCCGTTTATCCACCACAGGCAAATATCTTTGTCCCTGCCGCCTTTTTTTAGCCAAGTCATTAGGGCGGAATAGCCGTATGGCTCTTGGGCCGGACTGATGGTTTTCCACCCCCGCTCATTTTCGCCCCTGCCAACGCATTTGCTAAGAATACCCGCGATCTTGTTTTGAAGGTCCGTAGGGATGCTCTCGCGGCTGGCCTCGTTGTCCAGAAGCGCTTGGGCGTCGCCCAGCCATTTTGTCACCCGCTCGTCTGGGAAAAGCCTTTCCCACCATGAGTAAAATTGTTTTTTTGTAACATCGTACCTTTGCGGAACCTTAGGTGAGTGTGCCTTGTTGCGGTTTTTTTTTGAACATTCGCACACGCGGGCCGGAGAATATGGGTCGTCTTTGTCCACAACGACCCCCCTGCCCCCGCAAATCGGACAGGCGCTCACTTCGCTTCCGCTCATCTCGCTTCCCCTTTTGGCGCAGTTTGCAAATCGCCCCCAAGCTCTCGGCTGCCGTCGTGGCCCGCCGACAGATAGGCGCGCAGGGCCCCAAGAGGGCTGTTGTTCTTTCGGATTTTTGCAATGGCCCGCCTTTCGATGTTTTTCACAGATTCCCTAGTCAGCGGCGGATCGAATGTGGAGCCGATTTTGTCTAGGGGCATCGGCTCGCCCCCGCCTATGCCGTAGTGCAGTTGCAGCACCCGCCTCTCTTTTTCGGAGAGCATGGCCAGCCAGAATTTTAATTTGTCAATGATGGCTTCCTTCTCAAACTCGTCCAGCGCGTCCTGGGTTACGTCCTGCTCCAGCGATTCGCCTATGGATATGTCGCTGCCAGCGATGTTTTGGTCTGTGCTTACAAACGTGATCGTCTGATGGATGTAGAGCAGCTCTTCCACCTCCCTGAGCTCCATCTTGGTGGAATCAGCAATCTCCTCGGTTGAAGGCATGCGCCCCATGTGCATCTCTAGGCGCTGAATCTCCTGCTGCAAGTGGTAGAGCCGCGCCGCCAACTTTACCGGCAGCTTTACCTTGGTGCCATTTTCCGCCAGTGCGCGAAAGATAGCCTGCCTTATCAGCAAAACGGCATACGTGGTGAATCTGGCGTTTCTGTCGGGCTCATATCTTTTGGCCGCCTCAATAAGCCCCAAGTTCCCCTCGCTGATTAGGTCTGTAAATTCCATCCCAAGGTTTTGGTATCTCTTGGCCTCCTTGACCACGAACCTGAGGTTGCCCTCGACCAGCCTTTTCAGGGCTTCCTTGTCGCCATCCCTGTGCCACTTATTGGAGCAGGCCACCACCTCCTCATCAGTTAGGAGAGGGAAGCGCCCCAGAGAATCGAAATACTTGCCGAGGGAACTATCGCTAATTGGGCTGATTGTCAAAGCGCACCTTTGCTAGAACAAGCATTAGGATAGCGCATTCTGGGGGCAAATGGCAGAACCGCTGGATGCCAGATTGGGCCTGTTTAGACATAAAATAGGCGAATTGGCGCGAAACATTTTTCCCGCATTAAAAACGAAACGCGGCCGCTATTATTTCTTCCACCGCTCCGCCAACTCGGCTTTTCCAAATTTTTCTGCCACTGCGATGGCACTTGGCTTGATTGTGGACAATTCACGGGGTGGGGCGTACAGTGTCCAAAACTCGATGAGGTCGCTGGCATCCCTCTCTCTCCCAAGGCGCAGATAGGCTTCCAGCATGGGCAGGCAGTTCCTTTGCCAAAGCCGGCTAGTCACAGTGCGCTTGGTTCTAATTTTAGGCCCTCCCAGCGCCATTCCTGCACGTCGAGGACGCCCTGCCAGTTTGAGCTTGACTGATATTGTTCCAACAGCTTTGACCTTGGCCAGGACGGCGGGAGGTCGCTCAATGGGTCGGACATGGGGGCAAGCACCAGTGTTTCTTTCAGTGTCCCAAATGGGTGGTATTCGTTCAGGCCAGACAGCGAAACCCAACTGGCCCACAAAAAATCATTAGTCGGCTGGCGCTGCAAGCATGCCTCCACTTGGGGCAGCATGAGGCGGGCGAGATTCTTCATCAGGGGGCTGTGGATGAATTGCTCGCTGGTGAAATCATCAATATTCGAAGTTATCCTGCCCCGCTCCAGCGCACTGGACAGCGCCAAACGGAAAATTTGAGAATATTCCCACCAGATTGCGTGGTCGTCTTGGTCTGACAAAAGGCGGCTGTTGTCCGCGTCGGCGCCAATGGCCTCCTTGGTCTTTTGCTCTGCGACGCGCTTTAGTTCCCTCAACAGCATCTCCCTTGCCTCGGAATGGGATGGATGTTCCTTAATGAAGCGGCGCCCAACGCTGGCTGGCGTTTCAAGGTTGGAAGCCTCTAATGCCTGCAGCAAGGCTGCGGTGCTGGGCGAGCCAGTCCCTTGGGCCAATACCTTAAAATTGGGGTCAAGCAGTGCCCACTTGTCCTCATTCCCCCGCTGCAAGCCATACTTTTGTATGAACCAAGCGGGCATATTTCCTGTATAGTGTAACCCCAGCCTCCAGTCAAGAAGCTGGCCTTTTTCAAGAAGTTCTGCTAGCTGGTCTCTCTTAAGTTCCTCTAGTTTAAACGCCTTGACGTTTAAAGGATCTTTTGGATCAAACGGCGACACTGCTAGAGCCACTATTAGCATTGGCGATTCGTCAAATACTCCACTAATTCTGTGCCGCATATCCAAAACATCATCAATGTTTATGTCTTTATGTTCAGGCATCTGAAGCGCGGCCCACCTGTCCCGCAGGTCGCTGTTTCCGCAGCTTTTTGCCAGATCCGCAGCCCTGCTCTGAAACTCTTTAGGAAGCCTTGGAATTTCTTTTCCAGAATAATAAAAAGTAGTGAAATTCATCGAGTCCAAAAGGATGGCTTCGGCCTCCTGCGCCCTGTTCGCCATTATCAGCGATTCCAGCAATGGACAAAGATAATTCTGCCACACAACCTCTCTAGACCCTTTGGTAAATCCAGCCATAAATGGGGCTGTATTTTCCCAATATAACGACGCTTGGCCAAAAATGCTGATGCGAAGCTTGGGCCACATTGCCATCAGCGTGTCGGCCAAAGGGCCCCAGTTTTCTTTTTCCCGCTCTTCCGCCACCAATAGGCTGATCGCCTCTTCCACAGGCCAGCCAAATGTATTCGACCCTTCCCACACATTCGACTCGATCCGCGAAAAAACTCTTGGCGGCGCGACCAGCCTTTCAATAACTGCGCGGGCCGCATTCCGTTTTGCAATGGCTGATGCCCAGCCATAGTACTTCCACAGGGCGGCGCTGGAGGGAAATTCCTCTAAATATTCCTCTATCTTTAGAAAGGTTGCGGCGATACGTCAAGGCCATCAGTGGGCTGCATACCTCCACCGGAGTCTGCGACTGTGCTTGGGGCATGGGCATCAGCCGCCAGTCCCCGCTGGCGAACGTTTCATTCAACTCCTGCGCGTAGGGGCCCCATATCAGTGTGTCTTCCTCTGGCTCCAGTTGCTTTCCCTCCATTGAGCTAGTGTCAACGACGGCCGAATGGGACTCTAGGCGATAAAAATCTGTCCAGTCCAAATCATCGGCTAAGAGGCCAGCATCACTTAGCGTGATCGGCTGTCTTATGTTCAGCCGCAGGGCCTGTTTTGTGCGTCTTTCGGCGTCGGCCCTTAGGCGCGCCATCAATTCCACCCTTGCCTCCAAATGGCCCGGGTGCTGTTTCAAAAAGTCGCGCATCTCTTTTATGGGGTTCTTTACCCCGGCCGCCTGAAGTGCGTTTTTCAGGTCCAATTCCGTGGGCATTTGGCTTCCCTGCATCAGGCAGCGCCCGCGCCTGTCCGTGAGCGCCCACGCTGAATCCTTTGCTAGGCCAAGTGCTTTGACCAGCGATTCGTATCTGGGCGACGCGGCTTGGATGGGTTCAAAGACAAGCCCAATATCCGCCAGTTCCTTGGCCTCCGTCAATTTCTGAAGCCCCTTGCAGAGCGGGTCAGTGGCTTTTCCAAAGTGCAGCAGGCAACTGGAGCCGCCCTGCTGCCCGATGCGAAAACTAACCCAACTGATTTGCGCCGCCATAGGCAGAGCCAACAGCATGGCAGCGACCGCTGCCCTGAACACTGTCTTCATTTTTCTCTCCAATTTGAGCGAGGTCATGTCGTACCAACTATGTGCGGTTCCCTGTCATGGCCCCCTCCTATTTTGTAGGGCACTGAAACTACAACCGTATTGGGCATCTCCCTCAGGATAGTCTTTATTCGCAGTGCTGTCTGGTTGTGCAAAATGTTGCCCAAGATGGATTCTGTCACAAATTCAGGCACTACAACGGTGAATAGCGTTTCTGGCTCTTTTTCCCTCATCCTG
>Ga0268262_10002356_pt1 | contig 21946 bp, 18 predicted proteins | sample TergutNc150P3_FD_190354 | JGI IMG/M metagenome (GOLD analysis project Ga0268262, IMG submission 190354) | Nasutitermes corniger P3 segment gut microbial community from laboratory colony in Florida, USA - Nc150 P3 (SPAdes) (version 2) | ecosystem: Host-associated > Arthropoda: Insects >... | reverse complement strand
GAAGCCAAACAAACCATAGAAAAAATTTTTAAATTGTATCCCGAAAACAAAGAGCTAAAAGCTGAATTCAGTTCTGTTTTGGAAGAATGAGCGAGAAAATAATAATATCTCCCTTGGACTGGGGTTTAGGGCACGCAACCAGATGCTGCCCTATTATACGTTCATATTTGGAAAAGGGCGCGGAGGTGGAAATAGCAAGCTCAATAAGCCATAAAAAATTCTTCGCCCAGGAATTTCCAAATCTTGTTTGGCACGAGGCTCCGTCTTATGATATAAAATATCCCAAATACGGCTGGCAAATGCCCTTTTGGATTTTCAGCAAAATTCCCCGTATAAAAAAAATAATGAGAGAAGAAAATAGATGGCTGAGTTCACTGTGTGAAAAGCAAAAATACACACTTGCCATAAGCGACAACCGCTTTGGTTTTTATTGCAAAAAAATAAAATCCGTTTATATAACGCATCAACTGCGAATAGCCTTTCCAAAACCCTTTACTCCTTTTGAAAAAATGGGGGAAAACTGGCATAAAAACATAATGAAAAATTTTGACGAAATATGGGTTCCAGACTACGAGGAATTCCCCGGTCTTGCTGGTAAACTGAGCCACCCTTCGTACAAAAGCGAAAAAATAAAATACATAGGTCCTTTGTCTAGGTTGGATTTTGCAACACCTATTCCCAAAAAAAAATACGATATTTTGGCTCTTATTTCCGGTCCAGAACCCCACAGAAGCGCATTTGAAAAATACGCTATTAAATTTTTGCTTGAAAAACCAGGTAATCATTGCATTGTGCGCGGTTTGCCAAATGAAACAGAAACTCTGAATTTGCCCTTCCCTGCATTCAACCATCTTGGAGCAGCGGATTTGCGAGAAATTATTTTGGCGAGCAAAACTGTGCTTTGTCGCTCTGGTTATTCCACGATTATGGATTTAGCTTTGTTAAAGGCAAAAGCTATTTTTGTCCCAACTCCCGGGCAAACTGAGCAGGAGTATTTGGCGAAGATTTCTAAAATTTCCTAACCCAAACGCCAGTTATCTCACCAAACACAACTTTGTGATAAGCCCCAGTTTCGGCTTGGGCATCCACAACAAATTTTTTGCTATCCTCTGTGTAATAATCTTCGGGTGAAACTGTGGTGACTTGAACCAGCTTGCATTCAATTATCAATTTTGCCTCTTTGAAAGACATATTGCCTGTTGACGTTTCCACAGCGGTTAGCATAGTATTTCTCATTTTTTCATCGCTATCGCGACCGGATTGCTTTCCGAATTCCATAACATCGTTTTTGTATTCAGGGTCAAAGAAAGCCATTGTGTAACTCTGCTCCTTGCGCATAAGCTCAAGGGTGTAGCGGCTTGAACGCAGCATTAAAAAAGTTGTTGGCTTGCTGAACAGAATTCCCCAGCCTCCCCAACCAGCCACCATAGAATTGTAAAGCTCCTTTTTGCCTGCCGTTAGCACGGCAAAATCTTTGCCGATAAGGGTAAAAACATCTTCGGGTATGTCTTTTGCTTCAATTGCTTTGAACAGATCATCAAAAGAGCGTGATTTTATTTCTTCGCGGCTTAACTTTGCGCTGTTTTGTGCCGCATTTTCTTTGCAACCCAAAACGCTGAGAACTGTTAGCGCCATAAATGGGATTATTTTTTTCATAAAGTAAATATAGTAAGTGAGATTTACTAACTTACAACTATGTCCCTAATGCACATTTATGAACAGGTTTTTGATATGCTTCGCCGGGGCGGAGCGGTTATGCCCGTTATTTTTGCGGTGGGTTGGCTCGCTTGGATTTTGGTTTTAACGGGAAAAAAGGAACATTCCAAAAATATAGCCTCTCTTGCCGCAGTTGCTCCCCTGCTTGGGCTACTCGGAACCGTTATGGGAATGGTTCACACTTTTGAAACCATAGAACGTTTTGGCTTTGGCAATCCTGTGCTGCTCGCAGACGGAATTTCAGAAGCACTCTTAACCACACAAGCCGGCTTGCTGGTGGCTTTTCCTCTGTTGCTTGCTAATACTTATATTAAGAGAAGAATTGAAAAATGAACAAAACCGAAACGCTGGATATTTTGCAAAAGATAAAAAACGGTGATATATCACCAGAAGATGCTTTGTCAAAATTGTGCACCCAACCATTTGAGGATTTGGGATACGCAAAGCTAGACCACCACCGCGAATTGCGAAAGGGCATTCCCGAAGTTATATACGGCACAGGAAAATCACCTGACCAAATAAAGGGCATAGCAAAGGCAATGCTCGCTAAAGGGCAGAGTTTGATACTCATAACTAGACTGCAATCGAAAAAAGCCGAGATACTTCAAAAAAATTTGCCATTGATATATTACGAAACAGCGCAGATAGGAATAATAGGCGATATACCCAAACCAAATGGCATAGGTAAAATTGTGGTTGCTACAGGCGGCACAAGCGATATTCCAGTGGCAGAAGAAGCCGCGGTCACAGCAGAGGTTCTCGGCAATGAAGTTGTGCGTTTATACGATGTGGGCGTTTCGGGAATGCACAGGCTTCTCTCTAAACTGAGCGAAATTATGGATGCGCAGGTTGTTATTTCCATTGCCGGAATGGAAGGGGCTTTGACCAGCGTTATAGGCGGCCTTGTTGAATGTCCGATTATCGGAGTTCCCACAAGCGTAGGTTATGGTTCCTCATTCAAAGGAGTAGCCGCCTTGCTGTCTATGCTCAATTCCTGCGCAAGCGGCGTTAGTGTGGTAAATATTGATAACGGATTTGGAGCAGGATATTTGGCAAGCATAATAAACCACCAAAAAGGTGTGAAATGAAAACGCTCTATTTTGAATGCAATATGGGTGCAGCAGGGGATATGCTCATGGCGGCTCTGCTGGAACTCCACAGCAACCCCACCGATTTTTTGAATAGGCTGAACAATGTTGGTATTCCGCACACAAACATAAGCGCTGAACCATCTGTGAAATGCGGCATAAAAGGAACGCATATAAATGTTACGATTAACGGAGAAAAAGAGGAAGAAGGACATCATCATCACCATCACAGCAATTTTCACACTACCAAGCATTTAATAGAGCATTTGAATATTTCAGAGGCGGTGAAAAAAAACGCACTTGCAGTTTACAATTTGCTCGCAGAAGCGGAGAGTCAAGTTCACGGCGTACCTGTTGATCAAATTCATTTTCACGAAGTAGGAGAAATGGATGCGATTGCTGACATTGTTGGGTTTTGTATGCTTATAGAGGAACTCGCACCGGAACTTGTGTTGGCATCTCCGGTGAATGTGGGCAGTGGGCAGGTTAAGTGTGCTCACGGTATTTTGCCCGTTCCGGCTCCAGCAACCGCTCTCATTTTGCAAAACATTCCCATATACAGCGATACCACAAACGGCGAGCTATGCACACCAACAGGTGCGGCCTTGTTAAAATATTTTGCAAAGGAATTTCGCAAAATGCCTATTATGAAAGTTGCTGGTCTTGGATATGGAATGGGGAAAAAAGATTTTGAAAAAGCAAATTGCCTCAGGGCTTATATTGGCGAAACAGATGATGCAAGCGAAGAAGTTATAGAACTTGTATGCAATCTAGACGACATAACTCCAGAAGCCCTTGCCTTTGCGCAGCAGTTATTGCTGGACAAAGGTGCGCTTGATGTTTGCATCACACCGATTATTATGAAAAAAGGTCGTGCTGGATTTAGTTTCACCTGTATGTGCAAATTAAGCGATAGAGAAAAAATGCTGCAACTGATTTTCAAACATACAACCACACTTGGAGTTAGAGAATATTCAAGCAACCGCCACACATTGCAAAGAGAGCAAACGGAATTTGGGTCCGTGAGAATCAAAACATCTCAGGGATTTGGCATCAAAAAATCCAAATTTGAATATGAAGATGTTGCGGCACTTGCAAAAAAACACGGTCATTCCATTGCAGAAACAGAAGCAAACATAAAATATGAAAAGCTAAAAAATTATTTGCAAGAATTGGGAAGTGTTGCAATCGCCTTTTCGGGCGGAGTGGATTCAACTTTTTTATTGAAAACCGCACACGATGTTTTGGGCGACCATATTATTGCTGTTACCGCACGTTCCTGCTCTTTCCCCAAACGCGAATTAGACGAGGCGGCAGCCTTTTGCAAAAAAGAAGGCATTGTCCACATAATATTCAATTCCGAAGAAATGAAAATTGAAGGCTTTCGGGAAAATCCTGCAAACCGCTGCTATCTTTGCAAAAGAGAACTTTTCACAAAAATTTTAACTATAGCAAAGGAACACAAAATTTTGCACATTGCCGAAGGCTCAAACAAAGACGATGAGGGAGATTATCGCCCAGGATTGACTGCGGTGGCAGAACTCGGCATAAAAAGCCCCTTGAGTTATGCTGAACTGAACAAGCGAGAAATTCGCCTTCTTTCCAAAGAGATGAATTTGCCCACTTGGAACAAACAATCGTTTGCCTGCCTATCTTCTCGCTTTCCTTATGGTGAAGAAATTAATCCTGAACGACTTGGCAAAATAGACAAAGCGGAGCAGTTTTTGCTGGACACCGGTTTTCACCAAGTACGCGTGCGTTATCACGGCAACCTTGCCCGCATAGAAACAGACGAGGCTGGTTTTGCGTTGATGTCATCGCCTGAGAAACGGGAGAAAATTTACACTGCCTTAAAGGAACTCGGTTTTACATATATCGCTTTGGATTTGCTCGGTTATCGCACCGGAAGCATGAATGAGACGCTAACGAATTAACCCCGTGCAGGCTTCTTAGCCAATGCCCTCAACACCCCGAACAAGGCGGATAATTCCGCTTGGCTTGGGTTCAGTTTTTGGAGCCATATTGAAAGAGAAGCCCTTAGCCACGGGAGGTTTTTGTATTTGTCGGTTAAATTTTCGGATATGAAATTTTCAATGCTTTGCATTTGCTCTATGGTTGCAGGCTTTCTGTGCGTTATGGGCAATTTGTTTCTGGGTGCCATGCCCTCCCCTAGCAAACCGGAGCGGCAAAGCTCGTAGCTCGCCACGCTAACCGCGTGGGATAAATTTATGCTCATCTGTCCGGCAACGGGTATTTCGCATTGAGCGGCACAAATTTCCACTTCTTCAAAAGAAAGGCCGCGAGACTCCCTGCCAAAGATAAGAGCCATTGTTCCGGTTTTGCCTTTGAAAAGCGGGGGCAATTCGGGAAGCGAGTAATGCGGAACAACTGTGTCAAAAAGTCTGCGGCTAAAAGCAACGGTGTATGAGCAGTCTGCTATTGCTTCTTTTAGGTCTGAAAAAAGTTTTGCGTTGTCTAAAATTTCTGCGCTTGAGTGTGCGGTGTCGTAGCATTTTTTGGGCAAGGGTTTGGATTTGCGAACAATGCGCAAATCGTTTAAGCCATTGCTCCTCATGCTGCGCGCCACAAAGCCTATATTGTGGGGATGCTCTGGCTCTACCAAAATTATGGCAAACATTATTCCACAATTTCCACAGCGAATATAAGTGTGGCATCTGGAGGAATTGGACCTGCTCCGCTTGAACCGTAGCCTAAGTTCGGGGGAATGAACAGCAAACGTTTTTCTCCCTTCTTCATTCCCACAAGCCCCAAATCCCAGCCTCTTATCACACGTCCCGCCCCGATTTGCAAAGATATGGGGTCGTTCCTATCTCTTGAGCTATCAAATTTTGTTCCGTCTATCAGCCAGCCTGTGTAATGCACATTAACCAAGTCTCCAGCTTTCACCTGTTTTCCTTTGCTCTCTTTTTCCACAAAATATTTTAAGCCCTCTGAGCCAGAAACCCATTTCACAAAATCAGCATTCGGGAAAAAATCCATAGAAGCTACAAGCTCATCGTCATATTCAGCAGACTCCGCTTGCACGCGAAAGATAAGAGTTGAATTTGGCGGCACATTGCTCATTGCCACAGGACCATAAGCCATGCCCGGCGAAACTCTAAGCCATCTAACGCCGCCTTGTTTGAGCGATTCCAAGCCAAGTTCCAAGCCTCTCACCAATTTTCCTGTGCCCAAAACCGCCTTGGCAGGTTTTCCTAAATCCTTGGAGCTTCCAAAGCTGTGCCCATTCACAAGCCACCCTGTGTAGTGGAATGTAAGTTCCATTCCATTGCGAAGTTCTGTGCCAGTTCCTGGTACCTCATCAAAAATTTCAACGCCTGGTCTTAAAGTTTTCCATTTTATTGCAGAGGGTTTTAGCAAAGTGTCTGGTTCCAGAATTTTTTGCGCACCCACAAGCTCAACCTCAAACAGCAAATCGGAGTTGGCGGGGATTGGCCCCATTTCATTGCTTCCATAAGCAAGAGCGGCTGGTATTTTCAACCTGCGAATTTCTCCCTGCTTCATTCCCTCAATCCCAATATCCCAGCCTTTTATAACCTGCCCTGCCCCAAGCACAAATTCAAGAGGCTCGTTTCTATCGCGGGAGCTGTCGAATTTTGTGCTATCTTTTAGCCACCCTGTGTAGTGTACCTTAACAAGCTGCCTTTTTTTAACAGGCTCGCCGCTACCAGCTTTAATGGTTTTAACATCAACCTGTTGAGCAAAAGAATAGCCTATTGCAAAACATAAAATAAATGGAATTAAGAATTTCATCGTTAATGAATTTAGAAAATTTTTTATTTTTTTGAAGATTTTTGAGGCGTTGTTTTTTTAGGAGAGCTTTTGGGAGAGCTTTGAGGCGTTGTTTTTTTAGGAGAGCTTTTGGGAGAGCTTTGAGGCGTTGTTTTTTTAGGTGGGCTTTGATTTTGAACAGCATTTTTTTGGGCGTTCTGCGCTTTGGCAGCTTTTGCTTGCATATACATTTTTACCGAATCCGCTGTACGTGCAATTTCTAATTCCATAGCATCGTTTATTGAATCTGCCGCACGCGCAATTTCTGCTTCCATAGCTGCATTTATTGAATCCGCAGTTCGCGTCAATTCCATTTCTCTTACAATTCTTATTGAGTCTGCTCTTTGTGCCGCCAATTTTGCTTCCTTTGCTTCTTGTTCCTTTTGGTTTATTGTAAAGAATAAATAGGCAGCAGCAAGAAAAAATATTACAAAAATAAAAGAGAACATCTGTTTTTTATGCCTGATTTTCCAATGAGGTTTTGAAATCAAAAAACCGTTTTTCAACTTTTCATAGGCAGCTTCAAAATGCTCAGGGCTTAAATCTATGGCATTTATCTTTGTTATGTCTTTAATGTCGTTAGGCAATCTTCTTGGGTAAGCAAAGTCCTCCATTTTAAGAGGGACTATATTTTTATTTGCCATAAGTGCCCAGCCTATCTCTATGCGCACCCAATCGTCTTTTGAGTTGTAATTTGGTTCCGTGAAGCAGTCAAAAATGCCCGTATTGAGTATTATTATAAAATCCTTGCATTTCTTAATCCTTTTTTCCAATTCACTGCCAAAATCCCCATTTTCCAAGGTATCTAAATCAAAAGAAACAGAATATCCATCCATTTTCAAACGCTCATAAATGAGCTTGGCGGTGTCGTATCCGCCTTTTCGCCTATACGAAATGAAAATCTTGAATTTAGCTGACATTATCAGTAATATAGCAAAATATATATATTTCTACATTTCCCCAATGCCCACCGACACTCTTCCCTCCCTCGCAATATCCTTTTCCAAGAAATGGGAACACGCAAGCAATGAAAAACGCGAGTCGCAGAATTTTTTGCGTGATTTTTTGAATATTTTTGGAATAACCCTTATTCCTTTGGAACATTTTGAGTATGAGGTTTGCAAAAATGCTGGCGAGCGAGGCTATATAGATTGCCTCGTGAAAAATAAAATCGCCATTGAAATGAAAAGCAGAGGTGAAAATTTGGATAAGGCATTTACGCAGTTGAAAGAATATGTGCAGTGGCTGCCCGAAAGTTTTATCCCAGAAATTTTGATGGTTTGCGATTTTGAGACAATTATTTTGGATATTGACAAAAAGAAAATTGAGTTCAAAACGAAAGATTTGCGAAAGCATTTGGATTTGTTCGGTTGCCTTTTGGAAAAAAACAAGGATTTGCATTTGCAAGAGCAAATTGAAGTAAATGTGAAAGCCGCTGAGAAAATGGCAAAGTTACACGATGCTCTGAAAGACTGCGGCTATGCTGGGAATCATCTTGAAGTTTATCTAGTGAGGCTGCTGTTTTGCCTTTTTGCGGAAGACACTGGAATTTTCCCAAAGTACTCATTTTTGGAATATATAGAACGCACAAAAAAAGACGGCTCTGATTTGTCGGAAAAAATAGCGAGGCTTTTTCAAATTTTAAATATTTCGGACAAAGACAGGAGCAAAAAGACGAATTTATCTAGGGAGTTGCTTGATTTCCAATATATAAATGGCGGTTTGTTCTCCGATAATTTGGATATTGCTGACTTTACCGAGAAAATGAGGAACTCTTTAATTGAGTGTGCCAAATTTGATTGGAGTCATATTTCGCCTGCGATTTTCGGTGCGATGTTTCAAGGCGTTGTGGATAAGGAACACAGGCGCGAACTTGGTGTGCATTACACGAGCGAAGAAAATATATTAAAGCTCATAAATCCTCTTTTTATGGATAACTTGCGTGAGGAATTTGAGAGCGTTAAAAATTCGCCGAAAAAACTTGACGAGTTTCACAATAAAATTGCTGCTTTGAAATTTTTAGACCCTGCCTGTGGCTGCGGGAATTTTTTGATTATAAGCTATAGGGAATTGCGTAGATTGGAACTTGAGATTTTGAAAAAGAAAATCGGCAAAAACAGACAACTGACACTTGACATTATGTGGAATTTGCTCCGCGTTAATGTTGAACAGTTTTGCGGTATTGAGCACGAGGAATTTCCCTGCGAGATTGCGAAAGTCGGTATGTGGCTTATAGACCACCAAATGAATTTGGAAGCATCGGACCTGTTCGGTTGCTACTACGCCCGCCTTCCGCTTACACAAAGTGCGAAGATTGTGTGTGGAAATGCTCTGCGAGTTGATTGGGAGAGTGTTGTGCCGAAAAATGAGTTGAGCTATATACTCGGCAATCCGCCGTTTGTGGGCGCAAGGCTTATGTCCCCTGAGCAAAAGGAAGATATGCTGAATATATTTGGAGCAAAGTTCAATGGAGTTGGGAATTTGGATTATGTCACTGCTTGGTATAAAAGAGCCGCTGATTATGCTCTTGGCACAGATATAAAATGTGCTTTTGTTTCCACGAATTCCATTTGCCAAGGCGAGCAGGTTGTCTTGTTGTGGAAGCCGCTTTTTGAGGAATGCAATGTGAGGATAAATTTTGCCTATAAATCTTTTATTTGGAACAATGAGGCGAAAGGCAAGGCGGCTGTGCATTGCGTGATTGTGGGGTTTAACGCGGGGGCACACCCCGTCAGCTACGCTGCCACCCCGCTAAAAGCGGGGAATTTGGAAGGGGCGGGGAATTGGAAGAAGTTTAATTTGAGGGAGCTGCCTTTTAATCCTAAGCTGAAATCTTTTGCGAAGGAGAATAGGAAAGCGGGTTGGTTGCACGAAAGTGTTTTTTGGGAAAGAATAAAAGGAAAGCAGATTTGCGGGCTGGATTTTCACAGGCAGCAGATAATAGGGAACTACATAGCGGATTATTTTTCGCCGATAGGCGGAATAGTGATAGAGATAGACGGGAAAAGCCACGAAACGAAAATTGAATACGATCAAGCAAGAGAATACTACCTGAATTCACTCGGCTTAACCGTAATCCATATTTCCGCAAAAAGTGTCCTGCAAAATTTAAACGCAAGCATAGAATATTTAAAAAACGAAATAGAACAAATTAATAAAGAAAAATTCCCCTCTCCCAAAGGGCACACCCCGTCAAGCCTACTCACAAATGGTTGCGCATATAGGCTTGCCACCCCTCTAAAAGAGGGGAATGATACAGGTTCAAAATTCCCATCTCCTAGAGGGGTGTCAGCGAAGCTGACGGGGTGTGCCGCCGAAGGCGGAGCACTCATATACGAACCCGATGGCTCAAAAATCCCAGCAAAAAACATAAACCCATATATAATAGATGCCCCCAACATTTTCATAGAAAGCAGAAGCAAACCTTTGTGCGATGTGCCAGAAATCGGAATAGGGAACAAGCCTATTGACGATGGCAATTATCTATTCACGGAAAGCGAAAAGGATGATTTTTTGAAAAAAGAACCGCAAGCTGCAAAATGGTTCAAAAAATGGATTGGCTCGGATGAGTTCATAAACAGATATTTCCGCTATTGCTTATGGCTTGGCGATTGCTCGCCAGACGAATTGAGAAAAATGCCAGAATGTATAAAACGTATTGAAGCGGTAAAGAAGTTTAGGTTGGATAGCAAGAGTGATGGAACACGCAAAATAGCAGAAACGCCACGACGTTTCCACGTGGAAAATATGCCACAAGGAACATATATAATAATCCCACGAGTATCATCTGAAAAGCGAAAATACATACCGATGGGTTTTATAACTCCCGATATATTAGTTAGTGATTCAGCACATATAATCCCCAACGCAACTCTTTACCATTTCGGAATTTTGACATCAAATGTGCACAACGCTTGGACGCGGGCAATTTGTGGACGGCTTGAAATGCGTTACCGTTACTCAAAGGATATTGTGTACAACAATTTTATTTGGCCTAACGCAACAGACGAACAAAAAGCAACGATAGAAAAATTAGCACAGGGTGTTTTGGATGCAAGGGCGAAATTCCCCGAAAGCTCGCTTGCAGATTTATACGACCCATTGGCTATGCCGCCAGAGTTGCTCAAAGCACATAGGGAGCTTGACAAGGCGGTGATGAAGTTGTATGGGTTTGGGAAAGATGTTAGCGAGGCGGAGATTGTGGCGGAGTTGATGGGGAGGTATCAATTATATTTCTATATTTGAAATATGGTAAAAAAGCGAAAATATAACAAAGAGATAGAAGCTATAGACCTCTTTTGTGGCGTAGGCGGACTTACAAATGGCTTAAAAAAAGCTGGCATTAAAGTAAAAGTTGGTATTGATTCTGATACAAGTTGCAAGTATGCTTATGAGACTAATAACGAAGCTGAATTTATAGACAAAGATATTACAGAAGTAAAAGGAGAAGATTTAAATAAGTATTGGAGTAAAAAAAGCATTAGAGTGTTAGTTGGTTGCGCTCCCTGTCAGCCTTTCTCAATGTATGCAAATACGGTTAAAGAGAAAACAAAGGGCGAAAAATGGAACCTTTTGAATGAATATCTTCGTTTAGTTGAGGAAACGAAACCAAACATTTTATCTATGGAGAATGTCCCAAATTTAGCAAATAAAGAAATTTTTAAAAAGTTTGTTGAAAGACTGAAAGCATTAAAATATTATGTTTCATACGATAATGTTTTTTGCCCAAACTATGGCATACCGCAAAACAGAAAAAGATTAGTGTTACTGGCTTCAAAATATGGAGAAATTGCTTTAATTCCTCCAACCCATAATAAAAATACATATATGACAGTGGAAGAAGCAATAGGTAACCTTCCACCGATTAAAGCAGGTGAAACTTGTAAAACAGACCCTCTACATAAAGCTCGTTCTCTAACACCATTAAATTTAAAACGCATCAAAGCTACGCCATACGGAGGAGGCTGGAGAGATTGGAAAGAGAATTTAAAATTAAACTGCCACAAAAAAGAATCCGGTATGACTTTTGGTAGTGTTTATGGTAGAATGAAATGGGAAAGCCAAGCACCTACAATGACAACGTTATGCATTGGATTGGGCAACGGGCGATTTGGACATCCAAAACAAAATAGAGCTATATCTCTACGTGAAGCAGCATTGCTTCAAACTTTTCCTATGGAATATGAATTTTTTCCATCACAAGAACAAGCATATATTACAAAAATATCTCGTCATATAGGAAATGCAGTTCCACCAAAGTTAGGTGAAGTTATAGCCACAAGTATTTTAAATCATTTACAGGAGTATAAAGTATGAACAAATTTTCTTTTAATATTTCGCTAAGTGTTTTGAATCACCTAGGACGAAACTTATACAGAAGTTTTATTACCGTACTAGGCGAAGCAGTTTCAAATTCTTGGGATGCTTATGCTAATAATGTTTGGATATATTTGGACAAAAAGAAAAATTATCTTGTAATTAAAGATGATGGTATTGGAATGAATGATGCAGATTTTCAAAATAAATTCTTAAAAATAGGTTATTCTAAAAGAAAGGATAAGAACGTTAAACCTTCAAAAGAACGACCATTTATTGGTAGAAAAGGAATTGGAAAATTAGCTTTATTATCTTGTGCGAATAAAATTAGTATTATAACAAAAACTTCTTCGTGTAATTATGTTGGTGGAACAATTGACAATTCTACCTTAGATAAGGCAATTACAGATGATTTAACTCCTAGTGAATATCCATTGGAAACCGTAAATGATAGTTTCTTTGAATCTTTTAAAAAAGAGCATAAACAAGGAACTATAATTTATTTTGAAAATATTAAAGATAGTATTAAAAATACAGAAGAATATTTAAAATATGCAATTGCGTTATATTTTAGATTTTCATTAATTGATAATTCATTTAAAATTTTCTTTAACAATGAACCCATTACAATAGAGTGCTTATCAAAATTAGCTGATAATACTCAATTTTTATGGAAAATAAACAATATAGAAGACCCATACCTTGATAAAAAGGTATTAAAAAGTTTAAAAAAATCTGATACTATTAAGTCAGCAATGCAAATAAAAGGATTTATTGCTTCTGTAAAAAAACCGAAGGATTTGAAAATTTTAACAACAGAAGAAAAAGTAAGCATAGATCTATATGTTAATGGTCGGTTGAGGGAAAAAGATATTTTAAGACATATATCTTCTGCAAGGATTGTCGAAAACTATTTATATGGACAAATTCATTTTGATGAACTTGATGGAGATATAGATAGATTTACAAGTAGCCGAGAAGGAATTGTTTCTGATGACCCACTCTTTGACAAGTTAAAAAATGAATTAAAACAACGGATATTAACAAAAATAATTGATGATTGGGATAAATGGCGTACTGAAAATAAAGAAGATGGTGATATGGAAAATAAAAGATATACACCAAAGCAAAGAAAATCTAAAGCTCTTTATAATGAAATTTCGAAAGATTTTGAACTACCTGAAGATTCTACAAATAAAAATAAAGTTGACAACTGGATATCTGAATTGGAAAAAGATGCAGGATATAATTTAGAGTCTTATGCAGAGTGCTTTATTTCGGAAAATCTTTTGAGAAAATATATTCATAATAAGGGCATTGCCTTGTCAAAAGAAGCTCTTAAAGAAATTACGCGCTTGAAAAAGAAAGAAGAAGATAATAAAGGTACGGCAAATTTAAGCATTGATATTCGTAAAAAAAATAATGATACGTCATACCTATCAATGGATGATCTTGCAAATCTTGTTGATAAAGTAAGAGATCCAAAAAAGGCAGGCTTGTCAAGAGATGCTAAAGACTATAAACCAATTAGAGATGCATTGGCTCATACTGCTTTACTAACTAATCCAGCAAAGCAAAGATTGACATCTACATATGAAAATATTAAAGCTAGAATAAAGAAATTGTTAGAATCTAATATAAAACATTGATAACTCATATTTTGAGCCTATCATAAAAAGTGTGTAAATATTGAAATTGTATAACCTCAATTTTAATTACCTCGAATTCGAGGTAATTGAAAATAAATTACAGCAAAAACTGAGTTTTAAAAAAAAGAACTAAATTAGCAAATTCCCCGCTTCTAGCGGTGTGGCAGCGTAGCTGACGGGGTGTGCCGCCGAAGGCGGAGCAATTTTATCTGCGAATGCAATGCGGCTCTAGTCCCTAAAGGAGGCGGTAAATACGCAATTTTCTTTGCATCATACAAATATAAACGCTGCCGCCTTCGGCAGCCACACCCCGTCAAGCCAACAAGTGGCTTGACACCCCGCTAAAAGCGGGGAATTTTCACCATTTCAATTCTTCAGCAGCAACAAAATGACCCACTAATTATTTTCTATATTTAAACTCCAACCCAAGGGAACATATTATGACTTTTGCTTTTATTTGCGACACATACTTTCAAAAGAAGGTAAATGCCAATTTGGTTAGCGGAGAAATTCCAAACCATAAAATAATAACTTTAACCGCAAGTGAATTTTTGGAGAGCGGAAAACTGCCCGAAGACATTTCCGGCCTTATTGTTGAACGTGGAACTTGGCAAAAAAACTTTAGCCTGTTCCGCTATTTTGGGCTATTGCCGCAGATTGAAAAACAGAATCTAGCTTTTATAGCAAGCGCAGATGCCGAATTCAAAGGTCGTGCGGCTATGAAAGGCAAGGAATTCATCATTCAAAGCAATATCAACCCAGAAGAGGCGGCTGTGCAGCTGGGCCGCTTGCAAGAGCTTCCACCTCCAGCATTCACACACCCTAAATCAAAGGCCATAGCCTAGCACAATGAAAAAAGCCACGCTTGAAACAATTTTAGACAGGGCGTGTTTTTTTGGGTTGCGAGGTTTTGAACGCGCAGACCTAGCTCAAATTCTGCCGGAGATGCAAGGCGATAAAAAAGGACTTTTGATAGAGCCCTTGAACAACACGCTTTTTGAGCAAAATGCCTTTGGAAATATCAACGCCATTCCAAATTTCAGCGAAAAAAACGGCTGGCAAATAATTTCAAATGACCCTCATTTTGAATGTAACGGGGAAAAAATCATTAACTGCTATGCAAATATAAGCGCATTAAAAAGAAAATTCGCAAGGATTGCCGTGCTGTTGCCACAGGATAAAAACGAGGGCACCGACAAGATTTTGACAGGCATTGAAAATTCTTGCCTCACTGTTTTTAGCAAAAACGATTTACAAGAAGCGAAAATAGACGATTTGCTGAAGCTCAAAATTGCACAAATCAACATTCCCAAAACGCCTTTGTTTTTAGCCGCAAAATATGCTTGGATTTTTACCCTATTGCTTTGTATTTTGCCGTTTTTAATAGCCAGCCAACCAGATGAGCGGGTTAGCAATTTGAGAAGCATAGCGAGCGAAGTTCAAAAATATTCAGAAAAAGGCGATATAGTTCACATTCTCAAAGAAGGAGAATCTTTAACGCAAATAGCCAGGTTTGCCATTGGCAAATACAACTCGCTTGTCAGCACAGAAGCTATGGTCAAAGAATATTTACAAGACAACGAATTATCTTTGGATAGCAAATTTAAAGCGGGCGATACTTTGCGCTTAAAACTGCCAACCTTCAATAACCCGCAAAATAAAACCATGCAGGGTGCGTGGAATTTTTTCACAGGTCTATTAAACGATAGCCTTGCATACATCACAGAACTATACAATCCGCAACAATCCGCAACAATGAGGCGCCACGATGGAATAGATGTTGCTGGGCGCAAGGGAACGCGAATTTTGGCACCTTTTAGCGGAACCGCCTGGACAATGGAAGATGAACGCGGCGGCTTGATGATTGCAATAGCTAGGGAAAACGATTTGCTTGTTTTTATGCACTGCGAACAGCGGTTTTATCTGAACGGACAGTCGGTTATGGAAGGAGACCCTATAGCTTCTGTGGGCAGCTCTGGGCACACAACGGGACCTCACGTACACGTAACCGCTGGGAAAATAGCAAAAAACGGCGAGCGAAATATCAGCGGATTAAGATATAATGCTTTAAATCCATTTGTATGGTTCAAGGAGATGTGAATATGCGAAAAAAAGTTTTTGTGTTTATGGGCGGGCCAAGTTCAGAACACTCGGTTTCTTTGGTTAGCGGAGCGGGAATAGTTCGTGCTTTGGATGCGCATAAATACGATGTGCATCCGGTGCTAATCGCGCAGAACGGAGAATGGACCTGGGGCAGCAAAGCACTAACTCCTTATCAAGTTCAGAATTTCAATGTGAATTTTTTTGCAGGTGCAGAAAATGATATGCAAAAAAAAATGCGCCCTTCTCTAGAAGAGCTAAAACCTGTGGATATTGCCTTGCTCGCTTTGCACGGTCGCTTTGGCGAAGACGGTCACATTCAAGCAATGCTGGAATACGCGGGAATTCCATACACAGGCAGCGGTTTGCTTTCTAGCGCACTTGCTATGGATAAAATAAAGAGCAAGGAAATTTACAAAGCAAATGATATTCCAACGGCGAATTTCAGAGTTTGGCAGAGCGAAAATTTTTCAAAAGAATTGATAGAAGAAGCATTTAAAAATTTGGGTTCGCCTCTTGTGATAAAAGACCCGCTTGGCGGTTCTTCGCTCGGCATGGGTTTTGCAAAAAATGTTGATGAAGCGGGCGAGTTATGCGAAAAACTTTTTGAGCACTCAAGCAGGCTTTTGGCAGAGCAATTTATAGCGGGCCAAGAAGCGAGCTGCGGTTATATTGAAGGTTGCAAGCCGCTTCCGCCAACAGAAATAAGAATGACAACAAGGGAGTATTTTGATTTTGAAGCAAAATACAATGGCGAAGTTATAGAGATTACCCCTGCGGAATTTCCGGAAGATTTGATAAAAGAAATTCAAAACATCGCTCGCAAAGCTCATTATGCTCTTGACTGTGAAATCTATAGCCGCACAGATGTTCGCATAGATAAAAATGGAAAAGTTTTTGTGCTGGAAACAAACACGCTCCCAGGCATGACCCCTACCTCTTTTTTGCCAGCGCAGGCAAAGCACATAGGGCTGGATTACTCCACTTTGGTAGAAACATTGCTGGAAAAAAGCCTAACAAAATCAACAGGGCGGTAAGTGATTTTGGCCTGACGCAGACCCTCGTGCCCCAAATCTTGTTCCCTATTTATGCAGATTATGCTCTTTGGAATGTTTTTTGCAAATTCCTGATTTATGTACTGATAAATGCCTTTGTAGCTCTCTATTGCTTTTTCAAAATGCACCGCAAAGCTTTTTTCGTTAGCAAGTGTTTCGCCCTGGCAATAGGCAACCGGTTTTCCACTCACATAAAAAACAAAACCGACAAAACCGAGTTCGGAGTGCAAATTCAAAGCCTCTTTTGCAGAAGCGTAATCGCTGTGCTCCTCTTTGCTTTTTTCCCATTCATCCAAAACCTGCAAAGCGTCTTTTATAGTTTCGCTGTCAAGGAGTTTTTTTTCCGTATTTTCCAAAGAATAGGTTTTTATAAAGGCATTTACCAAATTCCTCTTTTTTTGAAAATTTTTTCCGGGGAGTTCTGCCAAGTCTGTTCGCAAATACAAATATTCAAAATTATCCCTATCTTCCACTAAAGCAACTGGGCTGTGCAAAGCCTGCTTGCTAGAAATATTTTTCCAGTAATCATATTTTTTTAGCAACTCGTTTAAAATTTCTTTTGCCAGAACATCTCCAATTATTGAAAAAAATGTTTTGCTTTTATCTGCGCCTGCCACAATTAAACTATTGTTTAGCAAAGATACATTAAACCCGTATTTATTGCGGAACAAGTAAAGATTTGCAAAAGTCAATGCGGAAATATCGCTTTTTGATTCCAAAACTATTTTTTGAATTTCCTCCTGCAAGCCTAAACTAACAGGAGCGAAATCGGGATACGTTGGCAGGGTCATTCTTCAGCAGGAGCAGGTCCAGCAGGTATAAAACCATCATCCAAAACAGCACCTTGACCGCCAGTATTCAAAGCTTCTTTTAAAACAGAACTCTGAACGCCGGAATCTTGTTTTGCTGCCATAACGCTCAGTGTTAGCACAACCGCAAACAAAGCGAGCGCAACGTAGCGAGTGAGTTTTTGAATGAATGTAGCAGCACCTGCCGTTGAAAAAGCAGATTGAGCTGTCATTCCACCTAGGCCGGCTAAACCGCCCATTTTATCGTTCTGCACAAGAACGAGCAATATAAGCAGCACGCATAAAGCAACGTGCGCAACAATCAAAACCCAAAAAAAAGCACCCATTATTTTTTCTCCGCTGCACTAATTATAGAAAAAAACGAATCGGCTTTCAAGGCTGCGCCGCCAATTAAGCCGCCATCTATGTCTTTTTGAGCCAAAAGGCCGTCTGCATTGTCCGGTTTCATGCTTCCGCCATATTGAATACGAATATCCTCGGCTACAGACTCGCCATATAATTTTGCAACCAAAGAGCGAACATACTTCTGAGCCTCCTGTGCCTGCTCGTCTGTTGCCACCACGCCGGTGCCTATAGCCCAAACGGGTTCATAAGCGATAACGGTCTTTAGAGCATCTTCTTTGGAAATATCTTTATATGCGCCATTAACCTGCGTTGTTAAAACAGTTTCCAGTTTGCCGCCATTGCGCTGTTCCAGAGTTTCACCAATGCAAATAATGGGCTTTAAGCCTGCGCTCAAAGTTTTCTTGACTTTTTTATTAACGGTTTCGTCTGTTTCGTGAAAATACTGCCTTTGCTCGGAATGCCCTATGATGACATATTCCGCTCCAATTTCCTTTACCATATCAATGGAAACTTTGCCTGTGTAGGCTCCTTGGTTTTCCCAGTGAATGTCTTGAACGGCGAGTTTCACATTGCTGCCCTTTATCACATCTGCCACTTTTGCAGCGGCTAAATATGTGGGTGCAATAACCACTTCGGTTTTTGAAATGCCCTTGGATTTTTCAACAATTTCTTTTGCAAGAGCAATGCTCTCAGCAACAGTTTTGTTCATTTTCCAGTTTCCGGCTATTATGTAAGAACGCATATTTTTTCTCCTGTGTTTAATGCTAAATCTTATTTTCCAAACGAACTAAATCATCCACGACTTTGCGCAAATTTGCGCTCAAATCATTCAAACTCTTCATAGAATCTTTTGCATCCACCATTGTATGCTCAATAGCGGAGTGAGCTTCTTCCACTCTCTTCAACTTCAAAGAAAATTCGTCCATTCTAAATATCGCTTGCTTGGCGTGCTCATTCATAGTATCTGTGGAACCCACAATTTCTTCCAAATTGCGATACGCTTCGTTTATATCGCCAGACATATATTTCACGTTTGAGTTTATGTATTGCGAATTGGAATTTATTTCTGTTATGCGAGTTGCCACGCCACCAATGGAGTTATTCAAATCCAAAGTATCTGAATATATTTTTTCCGAAAGTTTTTTGCGTTCTGCGATAATTTGCGCAAACGAAGAAATTTGCTCGCCGTGCAAATTTGTAAACAACACTTGAATAGAAGATATTTTGTTGAATAATTCATCTACTGTATCGCATATCTCTTTTGTATGAGAGGCAGAATCTTTTGTCAGAGTTAAATATTTGCGAACATCGCCTATATGCACGGCTATAGTATGAAGCTCGTTCAGCAAATCCTCAGAAAACTTATCTATCGCATTTATTTTGCCAAGCTCTTTATCTGTTGAAAGACCAATATCATTTACAGCCTGAGTCACCGATATAACGCTGTTTTGCATATAATGCGATTTTTCGTTGAGCTCTTTCATTGACTCACTCATCTGCAAAATGGAATTCTTTATATCTGTTGTATTTTCTGCTATGTGCGAGGTCAATTTTTTTAGACCATCCAAATTGATGTATATTTCTTCTATGCCAACCGCCATGCCGCTCACATTGTCTATAACATCTTCGGAATAAACAGACATTTCCACAGTGCGCTGACCAACCAACTTGGCATCGTAATCCACAATATCTAGCATATCGGTGCACGAGCCGCTTAAATCAGAAACCTTGTCTGCGCTAATGCGCACATTATCAATAAAAGAACCAACGTTGCGAATCAAGGCGTTAATATCTGCAGCAAGAGTTTTAAGTTCTTCTTGCGAATTCAAATCCATATTGAAATCACCAAAGCGAATGCCCTCCCTTGCCAATTTATGCAAATAGTCAGACAAATTATTCAGTGGAACAACAAACGAATTCATTTGCCTAAAAATCATAAACAAGCCCACTAAAAAGGAAACAAGCATTATGCCAAACAAGTTCCCTATAAGTTTCAAGCGGCTATCTTTGAATTTTTTTGTGAAAAACTCCGCTACCCTATTTATTTTATCTGAATAGCTACCGGTTGCCACAACCCAGTCCCAGTCTTCAATATAAATGCTTTTTGCAAGACCCTCTACAGGAGGGGAACTTGCACCTGGCTTAAAATATTTGAATTTTGTTGAAGAAAAATCTTTGCTAACGGCTTTGTCAATCATTTCCTTTGCAAATTTTTTGCCATTTACATCTGCCACTTCAAGTACATTTTTGCCGGACTGCGCAACATTGCCAAGCGAATCCATAAACAGAACAGCATTTCCAGTTTTTGAATTTAAAATAAAGTAAAAACCGCTGTATTTTTTGTCGGTATTGCGGTAAAATTCGTAATTGCTACGCCACCAATGAATTTCTTTTAGCGAATTTGCCACCTTGTTCTTGTAAAATTCTGTGCTATCCGGCTCTCTGCGGGATAAAATAACATAAGGATGCACTATGGCATAAGCAATGTTGAGCCACGAATCCATAGTCTCATCGCTATCCGTTTGCAATATTTCGTTAAAATTCTCTACGCTTTTTGAGTCGGAATCCTTAATTATTGAATAAACCAATAACCCATTTATCAAGGCAAAGAGCAACAGCACCGCCAACATAGACAAAATCATTCGTTGCGAAAAATTCACAGTGGGAATAATATAGAAAAAGCAGTATTAAAAAGGTAGTCTAACAGCCAATGCGAGCAAGGCGATAACCGCCATTCCAAGACCTGCGTTTAACAAAACCGAGGTTTTGTCGCGTTTTTTTGCCTCAATGCGGCCATGGCTCCATATAAAATAAATTATGCGCAAATAGTAAGTTGCAGAAATAACGGCTAAAACAAAAGCCGCTATAGCTATGCCCCAAACCACCGGAGTTTCAAAAGAGGCATTTACAAGAGCAGCAAAAATTCTGAACTTAGCCAAAAAACCTGCCGCAACTGGCAAACCTGCAAGCGAAGCCAAACTTATGCTTATGCAAGCTCCTAAGAACGGATTTTTGCGAGCCGAACCGTGCAAGTCTTCCAAATTGTCGTAGCTAGAGGGCATAAGCGCAGAAATTCCCGCAAGCGCGCTCGCCGAACCTATTGCATAAGTGAGCAAAAAGTAATAAGAAGAATTCAAATCCAAAATCTCTGATTTTGCAAAATACGAATAACAAAAACCGAGCAAAATAAAGCCAGCATTTGCAACCGCGCTAAACGCCAAAATGCGCCTAGCAGAAATTTGAACAAGACCTGTGATTGTGCCAACAACAATAGAAGCCACACCAAGGCACAAAAACAAAATCGCCTCGCGCTGGGCAATGATATAAGCTGTGCTATCAAACAAGCCAAGCCATATAGCTCCAAGCCCAAGGAATGCGCCTATTTTCACAACCGCTGCCATATATCCTGTGACAGATGCAATCGCACCTGTATAGGCATCTGCAACCCAAAAATGCAATGGAAATGCGCCAACCTTAAATAATAATCCAAAGGTGAGCATAAAAATTGCAGCTTGGAAAATTGCCTCTCTCCCTTCCAAAACACCGCTACCAATTAAGGTTGTTCCAGTTGCTCCATAAAACAATGCTATGCCGTATAAAAACACCGCACTCAAAGCCGCACCGCTGATAAAATATTTAAACGCAGCCTCATTGCTCTCCTTTGAATTGCGGTTCATAGCGATAAGCGAGTAAATGGGAAATGATGCAAGCTCCATTCCCAAAAACAAAGGCATTAAATCTTTGGATAAAACCATCAGCATAATGCCAACCGAAGACAGCATAATGAGAGAATAAGCCTCACCACATAGAACATCTCTGTTTTTCAAAGTGTTTTGCAGAGCAGCCGTTCCAACCACCGTGCACAAAATAATCGCATAAAGAAAAATCTCTTTCACGTGATTCAGCGAAAATAAATTCCAAGGGTCTTCAAGTTGCACGCCAGAAATCTGCCTAACAAAAACAGCAGATACAGCTAAAAACAGCATATTAATACAAGGCAAAACCTGATGTTTTCCATCTTTGTTCAAAAAGGTTTCTGCTATAAGCGCAAATACAGAACCGATGCAAAGTACAAT
>Ga0268262_10002355_pt1 | contig 21959 bp, 23 predicted proteins | sample TergutNc150P3_FD_190354 | JGI IMG/M metagenome (GOLD analysis project Ga0268262, IMG submission 190354) | Nasutitermes corniger P3 segment gut microbial community from laboratory colony in Florida, USA - Nc150 P3 (SPAdes) (version 2) | ecosystem: Host-associated > Arthropoda: Insects >... | reverse complement strand
CGATGTAGTCAAGGTCGGGCTTGTCCATGCGCCCCAAAAACTGGCGCGCGTAGGCGGAAAGGCTTTCCACATAACGCCTTTGCCCCTCCGCGAAAATCGTGTCGAACGCCAGAGAGCTTTTGCCGGAGCCGGAAAGCCCCGAAATAACGATTAATTTGTCGCGTGGAAGCTCCAAATCGATGTTTTTTAGGTTATGCTCGCGCGCTCCCTTGATGATGAGTTTATCCATAATTATACTTTTCTTATTCCTAAAACAAACAGAATATTATTTTCTATCTTTTCAATTATGGTCTTGTCAACCTTTGTAATTTTTTCAACAAGCCTTCGCCGATCTATTACTTCAATCTGCGATATCGTTATCACGGAATCTTTTTTTAATTTTGATTCATGCTTGGTAATAATTATATTTCCTGGCGCATCCGCCAATATTAGGTTAGTTGTTAATGGAATTACTATTGTGGTATTTATTATACTATTATTGAAAAAATCATTTTGTATTATTAAAACAGGGCGTTTATATCCTGGTTCGCTGCCAAACGGTATGCCAAAATCAGCCCACCATAATTCACCACGCGTCATTTTTTGTTAAATTCCTTAATGATTCAAGTCCTATGTCCAAATCCTTTGTGAATTCGTCCTGATTTACTTTTTCATAAACTTCATTTAATTTTTTTGTTATCATCTCTCCGTTGTGCTTGCTGATGTAATCCTCCAGAGCTATTACAAATAAGCGGCTTCTGGGAATTCCCATGTAATGAGCTGTTTTTTCCGCTTTCTCAAATAAAGTATCTGAAATAGATATTGCCGTTTTCATATTTCATAGTATAACAGGGGTATAACTATATGTCAATATTCTTATTTTGGCAAATATTTCCCGCTAAAGTAAAGCAAAATACACGGACGCGCCATATATACTGTATAGCTTTCTTTTGAAGGTTATCAATTTTTTTTATTTGAGGTGCGTATGGAAAATGTAAACTCTAGCGGGAATTCCCCGAACGTGAACAGAAATCACAAAGACAGCGTGTTCTCTTTTCTCTTTAGTAACCCCGATATTTTAAGGGAACTATATTCGGCAATAGAAGGCGTCGCCATCCCGCAGGATATCCCGATCGATATTAACACTCTTTCCGGCGTTCTTTTCATGAAACAGATAAATGACATCTCTTTTCTTATCGACAACCGCCTTGTAGTTCTAATCGAACACCAGTCTGCCATAAACGAAAACATCCCCCTGCGCCTGCTGGAATACATCGGGCGGATATACGAAAAAATAATTGACATGGAAAAGAAGTATCAAAAGAGCCTTGTAAAAATCCCAAGGCCGGAATTTATTGTTCTGTACAACGGCGCCGACCCGTATCCCGATTATACGGAACTGAAACTTTCGGACGCTTTCATGGACATTGAGGGATTAAAATTGACAGGCAATGACAAATTACCGCTTGAGTTAATTGTGCAAGTATACAACATAAACCACGGGCACAATCCCGAGATATTTAAAAAGTGTGAAACGCTGGACAACTACAGTATTTTTGTAGAGAAAATAAGGGAATACCGGACGAAAGGATTAAAGCTTGAAGAATTGATAAGCCCCGTGATAGAATATTGTATAAAGAACAACATACTGAAAAAATTTCTGGAAGAAAACAGTTCGGAGGTAAGAAATATGATTTTTGGCGAATATGACCGTGACATGGATATCGCCGTCAACCGGAGAGAAGCCCGCGAGGAAGGCTTACAAGAAGGACTAAAGGAAGGACGTAAGGAAGGACGTAAGGAAGGACGTAAGGAAGGCATGGAAAGTGGAATCAAAAAGGGACGTGAAGAGGGGCGCGAAGAAGGTCGGCAGTACTTTCTTGAATTATTAAATCAAGATTTGACAAAAGAGGAAATTAAGCAGCGTTTTTGCTAAGAAGTAGTTTTTTAACGCAAACAGTTCGGAGGTAAGAAATATGATTTTCGGTGAATATGACCGTGACATGGATATCGCCGTTAACCGGAGAGAAGCCCGAGAGGAAGGACGCAAGGAAGGACATGAGGAAGGCATGGAAAGTGGAATCAAAAAGGGACGCGAGGAAGGACGCGAAGAGGGTATCGAGCAAGAGAAGTTAATAATCGCAAAAAACCTGCTTGAAAAGGGGTCATCGGTAGAATTCGTACAGGAAATTACCGGGCTCTCTTCGGAGAAGATTCAGAAATTGTTATGAGGTAAGAAATATGATATTTGGTGAATATGACCGTAACATGGATATCGCCGTCAACCGGAGAGAAGCCCGTGAGGAAGGACGCGAAAAAAGCTCGCGGTATTTTCTTGAATTGTCAAATCAAGGTCTGTCATTATAGAAGAAATTAAACAACGTCTCGCGTCTGCCGCTAAACAATAAATTTTTTCGCTTAGCGCGCCGCCGCCCACGCAGCGGTTCCGCTAATGAGCGCCGCCGCCGGGATCGCTATTATCGTAAAAGTCCGCCAGAACTTTGAGCTTTGCGCGTACCTCACCGATAATTGCGACTGCATCCTGTAGGTTTCTGACATTTCGTTCAGTTGTACCCTTAAGCCCGCCAGTAAGTTCTCTTGCTCTGTTATTATGCGCTCGTAACTCTCGATTAAGGCGCCGCTCTTGTTCAAGTTCTGTTTCAAGTCTTCCAATAGTTTCTGCTGCTCCTGCGTGTTGGCTATTGTATCGTTTATCAAGTTCTCCAACGCCTGTAAATCTGTATCGATTGAAGAAAAGTCCTGTGAAAAAACAGCCCGCGAGAAAAGCGAGAAGAAGATAAAAAAGAGGAATGGCGCGGCGTACGGCCTCATTCAAATTATTTCTCCTTGATTTTTGGTTAAAATTTAAAAAATTCCTGAGTAAAGTCAAGCAAATTCCACAGGCGCCATATTACTGGTTTTTGATTTTTCCGGTAACCTTCGTTTTGAAATTTTCAAATTCGTCTAAAATTTCCTGATATAAGCGTTCCATGGATTTGTTGGAGGGCGTTAAAAAAACAGCGTTATCGGAGGAAAACAATTCGGGGGTATCAATTCCAAGGGCGTCGGCGATTTGTTCAATCTTTTCTACCGAGGGGAATTTTCGGCCTATTTCTATCATTCCGATATGGGTTAACGATGTTTTGGTTTTTTCGGCAAGATCCTCCTGAGAAAAACCCCTGATTTTTCGGTATTTTTTGATGTTTTTAGCTAATAATCCGCGTAAATCAGTCATAGTTCCTTATCGTCTATTAGTTTATTTTTTTTCTTCTGAAAAACATTGACAATAATCTAAAAAGTGGTATATTATCTTTGAGATTATAATTAAATGTAGTTTTTAAAGACTAAATCCGCGGCGCGGCGGAAGACAATTTGGTACCGGGCTGTAAAACAGCTTAAGTATACGCATTGGTTCAATGCGGCAAAGACTGTCCGTATGGACAGTTAATTTCAGAAGGTTGCCCGCTACAACGGGCGATACAAAAAGGAGAGTTCTTATGAAGAACTTGTTTAAAGTATTAGGGATTATCGCTATGATTGCGGTAGTCGGATTAGCTGTAAGCTGCGAGGTGGACCCTGAGGATCAAGTGAAAATTTCCATTTCAGGAATAGGTGATGGAGCTAACGGTTTATATGCGTTTTTTGCCCTTTCTCCAGGTAAAGATAAGGGCAACCTTGCTGCAATGTCGGACTCCAACAATAAGATTTCTAAAGGTGGATTAAACACTTACATGGTAGATACAGATGCCAAACCGTTTGATAAAGAAGGTAATTATTTTGTTCTTGTATTAATTCATGATGAGCTTATTACAAATGATAATATAAAGGATACTAAATATACTTTTTATACTTCTTCTCCAGTAAAAATAGTTAAGGGGACGAATTCCTTTACGGCTGATCAATTTAAAGATGATTCTGCAACTACTTTGGAGGATGCCTTCGCCACTTCTGTTCCCGACGAAAACAAACCGACGGCAAATGATTATGGTACATACACAACTACATACAAAAATAACGCTGGTACAGACATCACAGAAACCGTTGTGCTTACCGATACTAGCTTCAATATTTCTGATAATACTGGTGGTAAGACCGGTAGTGCTGCCGATCATCTTAATTTTAAGATTGAAAATTGGGAAAAGGTTACGGTTCCTACTACTCTGTCCGGCTACACTGGCGGGTACAAATTTACCGGCAGAATATTGGATCAAAGTGAATACGTCCCCAGTTCTAAAACTGCACCTGCGGCCTCAGGTTTTTCAGAGGCAAATAGGGCAACAGATGTAAAAGCAGATGGAACCGGCACCGTATGCTGGATGTACATCTATTTTAAAGGCGATGTCGGAAATATTACCTTTGTACGGTCTGCATTTAGCAGAACCGGCAGTACTGAAAATAGCAGTATTGTAACCGGCAGTGAAACTCCGCCTCAGAATCGCGTATATACCAAGAAATAGTGCACGTTTAGGTATCTGATACCTAAATTAACGGCCTGACCATTTTAAAGTGGTCAGGCTTTTTTTTTATCAATGACTGATTAATAAACATTGGTTACGCTTTGGTGACAGACACCAGGTTTCGGTGATTGGCACCCAAAATAAATAGCCTGACCATCTGACCACTTTAAAGTGGTCAGATACGGTCAGTTTTTTTTGTCAATGACTGATTAATAAACATGCAGAAAATTCCCCCGCAAACAAGAGCGAAAAATTCCCCCTCTTACAAAACAACGCCTACCCGGCAAGAATTTTTTTTGATACTGATAAATATTTTCAGTGAGCGTGAGGCGCGCAGCCTGCCCCGCGACATCGGTGTGGATCGCCTACCAAGCCACGCCAAAGCGTGCGTAGACCATGCCACAGCCGCCGGAGCGGGGCGGGCTGTGCGCCTCACGCTCACGGGAGATAAGTTAATGAATAGGAAAATTAAAGGTTACGCTATGGTGGTCACGCTGTCAGAAGCGGCGCTTTTTTATCAATGACTGATTAATAAACCTGCAGAAAATTCCCCCGCAAACAAGAGCGAAAAATTCCCCCTCTACAAAACAACGCCTACCCGGCAAGAAATTTTTTTGATACCGATAAATATTTCAGTGAGCGTGAGGCGCGCAGCCTGCCCCGCGACATCGGTGTGGATCGCCTACCAAGCCACGCCAAAGCGTGCGTAGACCATGCCACAGCCGCCGGAGCGGGGCGGGCTGCGCGCCTCACGCTCACGGGAGATAAGTTAATGAATGGAAAAATTAAAGGTTACGCTTTGGTGACAGACACCAGGTTTCGGTGATTGGCACCCAAAATAAATAGCCTGACCATCTGACCACTTTAAAGTGGTCAGATACGGTCAGTTTTTTTTTGGTCAATGACTGATTAATAAACATACTGAAAATTCCCCCGCAAACAAGAGCGAAAAATTCCCCCTCTACAAAACAACGCCTACCCGGCAAGAAATTTTCTGATACCGATAAATTTTTCAGTGAGCGTGAGGCGCGCAGCCTGCCCCGCGACAGGTGCGCTGCTCGGGCTTCGTACCGCTTCGCGGTACGCGCCCTCGCGCTTTATTCATCATGATACTTTTTTTGTGCACCACGCTATGTTAATTTATTCATCCACACCGCTTTACGCGGTGCATAATTGTGCGCGGTGTGGATCGCCTACCAAGCCACGCCAAAGCGTGCGTAGACCATGCCACAGCCGCTAGTGTACTGCCCAATGCAGACAACAAAATGTTAAATTTTCATTTATAAGAAAAAAGCACAGGTGCAGGAAAAAATGTTAAAAATAAATAATAAGCCGTCCGTTTTTTCATATTTTCACATCATTGCCAAAAAGGTTTTTTGTAATATTTTTCGGACAGTACACTAGAGCCGGGTGGGCTTTGCGCCTCCGCTCACGGGATATAGTTAATGAATAGGAAAATTAAAGGTTACGCCAGGGTGGTCACGCTGTCAGACGGCGCTTTTTTGTCAAGTGAATGTCCCGCAGAAGCAGTTTTCTTGTCTTTAGCTATTGTTCTCATTGCGTAAATAAAGAAAATTAAATACGGTATTGTCGGTATGCCAAAAAGAATTAATACTTCCTTCATTATTCCTCCCCTGCCGTAAGCATAATTATTCCCCCAGCTACAAAAAGCGCGACAAAACAGCCGCCAACTAAAAGCATTGTTAATCTGTTATAGTCACCTTTAATTATACCACCAAGTACCAAACTTGCAAAGATTAAATTGCCAAAATTGACTGTAACTTTGCCAATTTCCCTTAAAACACGATATTTTTTATTCATACGCACCTCGCAAAGAAAAAACTGATAACCTTCCAAAAGAAAGTTATACCTATAATATGCGCGTATATGTATTTTGCTTTACTTTAACAGGTACTTTTTTGAAATTTTTACCGCTGCCCGCAAACAAGAGTGAAAAATTCCCTCCCTGCAAAACAACGCCTACCCGGCAAGAAATTTTTTTGATACCGATAAATTTTCTTCGTGAGCGTGAGGCGCGCAGCCTGCCCCGCGACCTGACCACTAAAAATATTAATAATATTATAGGTATTTAATAAATTATTCATAACAAAATATTTTTTGTTCCAAATATATAAATTTATATATTTTTTGTGGTCAGGCAAGCCACGTGAAAAGAGCGAAAAATTCCTTCCCTACAAAACAACGCCTAACCAACAACAAGTTTTTTGATACCGATAAATTTTTCAGTGAGCGGAGGCGCGAAGCCCGCCCGGCGACAGGTGCGCTGCTCGGGCTAAAGCCCTCGCGCTTTATTCATCATGATACTTTTTTTGTGCACCACGCTATGTTAATTTATTCATCCACACCGCTTTACGCGGTGCATAATTGTGCGCGGTGTGGATCGCCTACCAAGCCACGCCAAAGCGTGCGTAGACAAAGCCACAGCCGCAGGAGCCGGGTGGGCTTTGCGCCTCCGCTCACGGGATATAGTTAATGAATAGAAAAATTAAAGGTTACGCTACGGTGGTCACGCTGTCAGAAGCGGCGCTTTTTTTATCAATGAATGATTAATAAACATACTGAAAATTCCCCGCAAACAAGAGCGAAAAATTCCCCCTCTACAAAACAACGCCTACCCGGCAAGAAATTTTCTGATACCGATAAATTTTTCAGTGAGCGTGAGGCGCGCAGCCTGCCCCGCGACATCGGTGTGGATCGCCTACCAAGCCACGCCAAAGCGTGCGTAGACCATGCCACAGCCGCCGGAGCGGGGTGGGCTGTGCGCCTCACGCTCACGGGATATAGTTAATGAATAGAAAAATTAAAGGTTACGCTATGGTGGTCACGCTGTCAGGTGCGGCGTTTTTTTATCTATACCTTTGGACATATTTATCCAATACTTCATTTATCATTGTTTGGTATTTTACATTATTTTTTCGGGCATGTTTTTTAAAAAAATCAACACTTCCGGTGTTCAATGTTATTGTTATTTTTACCTTAGGCTCTTTCCTGACCAATTCATCAGGAGGAGGCAAAAAATCAGCTGCTATTTTTCCTTCAGTTATTGCCCTGGAAATATTTTTTTGGGCTTCAGTGTAATTAATTTTTCTTTTGTTCATATTGTCTTTTCCTTCTCTCCAATATCCGGCTCCGAAAATACGGATGTTTTCATTCCTCATGGTAAATCTTACTGTTAATATACCATTCCCGTCATTGCCTATACAATAAAATCTTTCTTCTTTTTTCGAGTGTTTTTTGTCCTTAATTATTATTCGTTTATTATCATAAAATGCCTCCTGAGCTGTTGCAAATGAAACGTTATGCTTTTTAATATTATCCAAGTTTTTAGTTTCGTCCCATTCAAATATCATATGTATAATTATATGTATATTTAACCATATTGTCAACAGAGATAATACGTTTTTTATCAACGACTGACTGAAAAACAGCCCGAAAATTCCCCCACCACAAAACAACGCCTACCCGGCAAGAAATTTTTTTGATACCGATAAATATTTTCAGTGAGCGTGAGGCGCGCAGCCTGCCCCGCGACAGGTGCGCTGCTCGGGCTTCGTACCGCTTCGCGGTACGCGCCCTCGCGCTTTATTCATCATGATACTTTTTTTGTGCACCACGCTATGTTAATTTATTCATCCACACCGCTTTACGCGGTGCATAATTGTGCGCGGTGTGGATCGCCTACCAAGCCACGCCAAAGCGTGCGTAGACCATGCCACAGCCGCTAGTGTACTGCCCAATGCAGACAACAAAATGTTAAATTTTCATTTATAAGAAAAAAGCACAGGTGCAGGAAAAAATGTTAAAAATAAATAATAAGCCGTCCGTTTTTTCATATTTTCACATCATTGCCAAAAAGGTTTTTTGTAATATTTTTCGGACAGTACACTAGAGCCGGGCGGGCTTTGCGCCTCCGCTCACGGGAGATAAGTTAATGAATAGAAAAATTAAAACCGTTACAAGGGATCAAAGTTTAGCCCTAAGCGCCTCAATAGTATCCAAATCCAACTCGGTAATTTTTTGAATAAACTCTGTTGAAGAGCCTTCGGATATTAAATTTTTCGCAATTAATAACTTTTCTTTTTTAATGCCTTCTTCGCGTCCTTCCTCTCGTCCTTTGCTGAGGGCAAAGTTAATCTCGCTGGTACGGTCGCATGAGGCCATGAACATTCTGTTATAGGCGGTTATAACGTCTTCATCTACGGTTAAATTCAACATCCGTTCTGCCGCTAATTGTATCGCGCTGTCCATCTTTACTACCTCTGAACTATAAACGTGAAAAACCTGTTTCCCGGCTAAGACGCTGCTTAATTTCCTCTATTGTTAAACCTTGATTTAATAACTCGAGAAAGTACTGCTGGCCTTCTTCGCGTCCTTCCCTGCGTCCTTCTTCGCGTCCTTCCTCTCGTCCTTTGCTGAGGGCAAAGTTAATCTCGCTGGTACGGTCGCATGAGGCCATGAACATTCTGTTATAGGCGGTTATAACGTCTTCATCTACGGTTAAATTCAACATCCGTTCGGCCGCTAATTGTATCGCGCTGTCCATCTTTACTACCTCCTCAACAAGCTCAGGCGGGCTGTTCTTGTCAAACCACACAAGCCATCGGTACAAGGGATCATTCAGATTTTCGCTCCCCTGTTTCCTGTATTTTACCATGTTTATATAGTGTATCTCAAGCGCGTTTGTTAAAATTATATCTCTCTCGGCATCCTCGCGTAAGTGAAAACTGCTGTGGTAATGTCTGGTCGGCGGAAAGTCAAAATTTACTATATTGATACCGATTATATCCGGCAGTTCTATGTAATCTTCTCCCTCTTTTAACCATCTTGTGTATTCCCTGCTCAGATAGAAAAGACTCCGCCTGTCCATGTTGTGCTGGTCGCGCAGTTGGACTTCTACATTGACTCTTTTTTTGCCGTGCAGAACCGCCCTTACGTCTAGGATGCTTGTTTTCCCGCCGATGAAATCCGGGGTAAGTTTTTTATCTTCCAGGATTTCGATAGAGGTGAAGCGATCAACCTCTGTTTTTCCCAGAACCGCGTTGACGAAGGCCAGAAGCTGGACTTCATCGCCTTTCTCTCCCATAACTTTGAAGAAAAGAAAGTCGTTAAGAGGATCGTACTTGGACGACCTTATAAAAAAATCTTTCATACCATATATATGCGCGTATATGTATTTTGCTTTACTTTAACAGGTACTTTTTTGAAATTTTTACCGCTGCCCGCAAACAAGAGCGAAAAATTCCCCCACCACAAAACAACGCCTAACCAACAACAAGTTTTTTGATACCGATAAATATTCTTCGTGAGCGTGAGGCGCGCAGCCTGCCCCGCGACCTGACCACTAAAAATATTGATAATATTATAGGTATTTAATAAATTATTCATAACAAAATATTTTTTGTTCCAATATATAAATTTATATACTTTTAGTGGTCAGGCAAGCCACGTGAAAAGAGCGAAAAATTCCTCCCACCACAAAACAACGCCTAACCAACAACAAGTTTTTTTATACCGGTAAATTTTTCAGTGAGCGTGAGGCGCGCAGCCTGCCCCGCGACATCGGTGTGGATCGCCAATAATGCCACGCCAGAGCGTGCGTAGACAAAGCCACAGCCGCCGGAGCCGGGTGGGCTGCGCGCCTCCGCTCACGGGAGATAAGTTAATGAATAGGAAAATTAAAGGTTACGCCAGGTGGTTCACGCTGTCAGAAGCGGCGTTTTTTTTATCAAGGGAATGTCCTGAAAAGCATAAGCATTTTTTGCATCTTTAATTCATTATGCGCGTCCGTGTAATTTGCTTTACTTTAACCGGGAATTCTTTACACAATATATATACCCTGTTCTTTCAAAAAGTCAATAAAATCCTTAACAATTCCTTTCATGATATCTATATAATAAATTTTAACATAATTGCACATAACGCGCTGTGTTTCCGCGGGGTAAAAAATCATAAACCAATCATACCTTGTTATAACCTATTAAGTTATATATATATTGTTAGATGAAATACAATCTATTAGATTATATATAATCTGTTAGGTGATATAAAAATCTTTTGAAAATTATTGACATTTTTAAAACAGATGATATATTGTGTTTAGAAAGATGATAAAAAATGAAGTCATCTAACCAAGATTGTAACTTTGCGTAAAAGCGCAAAGATGCGGTTTTGGAAGGCTGTCCGTATGGACGGTCAATTTCAGAAAATTGCCCGCCACAATGGGCGATATAAAAAGGAGTTCTTATGAGGAACTTGGTTAAAGTATTAGGGATTATCGCTATGCTTGCGGTAGTCGGATTATTCGTAAGCTGCGATGTTGCCCCTGAGGATCAGACGATTATTACCATAGCCGGCATGGCGGATAGTTATAACGGCAATTATGCGCTTGTAGGAGTTTATGAAGACTCGTCTATGGAAAAACTTTTAGGGGTTTCCAGTGCTCTCAAAACGATTAAGAGCGGTAAAGTGGAACTTGCCTTGGTTTCTCCTGAAGAGGGTAAAAAAGGAGAAGCAGTAATTGTAAAGCAAGGTGTTATTCTTTTGGGAATTTTTTCCGATGATAAGGCCGAAACTTCTGTGTACTCCGGTAGGACTGACAGGGTAGTAAGTTTGGGAAAGGGACCGTTTACAATTGATGCCGATAAGTTTATTCCTGATCTTACTGCAGGCGCCCCTACCACAGATCCTGAAAAACCCGCGGCAAATGATTTTGGTACATACACCACAAAATATACATCAGGTTCACCGGCAAAAGATGTAACAGAAACCATTGAGCTTGCAGAGGGTAAGTTCCTTATCTATGATAATGATGTTGGGACAACCGCAGCTACCCGTGATTTTATTGAGTTTAACATCAAAAAATGGGAATCAGCTTCAGTCCCCACAGAGGCTGCCTACGCAACCTACACCGGCGCGTACAAATTTACCGGTAAAATAATTGGGGCAAAAGGTTATATCCCCGCTAACGCCCAATCTAAAACCGCGCCCGGTTTTGGAACTGCTGACGTAGTTGCGAATGAAACTGGTCCCGACGTTTGGATGTTCATATACTTTAAGACCAATGCTGATGGCAGTATTACTTTTATACGTACTCCGTTTAGCAAAGAGGGTAACGTCAATGCTGGTATTGTAACCGGCGCTAATAATAGCCCCCGCGTTTATACCAAAAGCTAACGCACACACTTTGGTATCTGATACCTAAGTAACGGCCTGGCCATCTGACCACTTTAAAGTGGTCAGATACGGCCAGGTTTTTTTTGTCAATGTAAGGCCAAAAAACATCATTAAAACCGTTTGGCTATGAATGTGAAAAATATTTACAGATTTATATCTTTGATTATCTCCAGAGAAAGCCCTGTAATACGATGTACAAATTCAGGCGTAGAACCTTCCGCAAGCAAATTCTTCGCTATTATTATTTTCTCTTTTTCCATGCCTTCTTCGCGCCCTTCCTCGCGCCCCTCTTCACGACCCTCTTCGCGCCCTTCCTCGCGGCCTTCCTCCCAGGCTTCTCTGCGGTTAACGGCTATATCCATGTCCCGGTCATATTCACCGAAAATCATATTTATTACCTCCGAACTGTTTTCTTCCAGAAATTTCTTCAATATGTTGTTCTTTTTACAGTATTCTATCACGGGATTTATCAATTCTTCAAGTGAAAATCCGTTTTTTTGATATTCACGAATCATGTTTATAAAAATACTGTAATTGTCCAGCGTTTTACATTTTTTCAATATTTCAGGATTGTGTCCGTGATTTATATTGTATACTTGCGCTGTTAATTCCAGCGGTATCTTATCAATACCTGTCAGTTTTAAACCTTCAACGTCCATGAATGCGTTTGAAAGTCTCAGTTCTAAGTAATCAGGATAATCATCCATGCCGTTGTACAAGACGATAAATTCAGGTCTGGGAATTTTTATAAAGTTTTTCTGGTACTTTTTTCCCGGATCAATTATTTTTTCGTATATCCGCCCGATGTATTCAAGCAGGCGCAGGGGCAGGTTTCCATTAATGGTAGACTGATGTTCTATTAGTACGACAAGACGGTTGTCAATTAAGAAGGATATATCGTTTATTTGTTTTATAAAAAGAACGCCGGAAAGAGTGTTAATATTGACGGGAATATCCGGCGGAATGGCGATACCCTCTATTGCCGAATAGAGTTCCCTTAAAATATCGGGGTTGCTAAAGAGAGAAGAGAACATGCTGTCTTTTAGGTTTCTGTTTACGTTCGGGGAATTGTCCCCGGGATTCAAGTTTTTCATACGTACCTCGCAAAGAAAAAACTGATAACCTTCAAAAAAAAGTTATACCTATATATATGCGCGTCCGTGTATTTTGCTTTACTTTAGCGGGAAAATTTTATAACATATAAGCAGGAGTAACCCATGATGCTTTCCGAATTAACCTCGTCCATTGCCGATTTGGCAAAAAAGGTCAACGAAACATGGAGGCGTCTTTGAAGACGCTTCGTTTGCCCAGCGTATAGCCGAAATCGAGGCAAAAACCGCGGAGCCCGGTTTCTGGAACGATCAGGAAACAGTTGAAAAAACAATGGCTTCCCTTAAAAGCCTTAAAAACCGTTATGAGCCGTGGAAGGCGCTCCGTGAGGAAACCATCGACCTGCAAACCCTCCATGAACTTGCCCTGGAAGCAAAAGACGAAAGCGAAGCCGCCGGTATAGAAAGCTCTCTTAAAAGCCTTTTAGCAAAATACGAAAAACATAATTTATTTGAACTTATGGCTGGCGAAATGGATAAAAACGCCTGCTTCCTTACCGTTCATTCTGGAGCCGGAGGGACAGAGGCCTGCGACTGGACGCAGATGCTCTACCGCATGTACCTTCGCTGGGCGGAGCAAAAGGGTTTTTCCGTCGAGGAAGTTGATCAGCAGGAGGCCGAGGGAGGGCTTAAGTCCGCAACCTGCCGCGTGGACGGAGAGTACGCTTACGGTTATTTGAAAGGCGAGTCGGGCATTCACCGCCTTGTAAGAATCAGCCCGTTTGACGCGAACGCGCGCAGGCATACGTCTTTTGCTTCCGTCTACATTTTTCCCGTCATTGATGATACAATTGAAGTGGATATAAGGCCTGAGGATCTGCGCGTGGACACCTACCGTTCAGGCGGCGCCGGGGGGCAGCATGTGAACAAGACGGACAGCGCGGTTCGTTTTACGCACCTGCCCACGGGTATAGTGGTCGCCTGCCAAAACGAGCGCAGTCAGATTAAAAACCGCGCGATTGCCATGAGCATGCTCAAAGCGCGGCTTTATGAATACTACAGGCAGGAGAAAGAAAAGGAGAACGCGAGATTTTCACAGGAGAAAAAAGATATTTCATGGGGACACCAGATAAGGTCTTATGTGTTTCAGCCTTATACAATGGTAAAAGATTACAGGACAAAGGTTGAGAAGGGAAATATTCAGGCTGTGATGGACGGCGATATAGACCCCTTTATCGAGGAGTACCTTAGATTTTCATGGCGTTCGGGAAATGTACAGCCTGTTTATGACGAAGAAGAAGATGATGATGAAGATGATTAATATTAATAGTATTAAGAGGTTTTTTTGAAAAGCAGAATATGCGCGCTTCTTTTTATTTTTTTCTCTTTTAGCGCCCATGTTTTTGCGCTTGGAAAGTCTCAATCCGATGGTACCGAAATAAAAAAACAGGATAACGAATGGGTTTTATGCGTTACGGATTTTGACATTAAGTCCCTGCCGGAGGGTAAATTGTCTGTCGCCGGCGTAATAACAAAAAAAGTTGTAGAAAGGCTGAACAATATAAGTTACCGTACCCGCGTTTCTCCCGAATACGCCTATTACGAAGGATACGCCTGGTATAAAGCGCGTTTAAACGCCGCAAAAAATATTTCCGCCAAACAGGAAGAACGCTCTCTTTTGGTTTTTAACGGAGATGTAGACTGGAAATACAGGCAAAACCTTGCAAAAGTTGATACCGAAATAGAAAAACTTACCGCCGCTTTGGAAGAAATAGAAAAAAATACGCCGCTTATTAATAATGAGCCTGTATTTAAATTAACAGACGGTAATAAAACGGCTGTGTATCCCGAGCCGCCAAAGAAAGGAAATGAATATAAATTCTGTAAAGATCAAAAGGCCGACGCGTTTCTTGCCGGTTCAATCATTGATTTCCACGGCAGGTATAACATTTCAATTAAACTTTACGCGGTTTATTCAGAAGCATTTGTCTACGAAGACAGCGTTATTTTCTCTCCTGATGATTTGGAAAGCGTGTTAGATGAAATCACGTCAAAATTAATCATGACGCTTTCTGGAAGCAAGCCGTCGGCAATAGCGGTAAAAGTCGAACCGGCAGATGCGCTGGTTTTGATAAACAGATCTTTTGCCGGTCATGGCGATACCGGGATTATTGAGCGACCGCCGGGAAAATATGTAATTACAGCTTCCGCAAACGAGCATGAAAGTATAAATATAGAAACAGAACTTGGCGCGGGAGAAATTGCCGAAATAAATATAAATCTGCTTAGGCAGGAATTTGCCAATGTTGAAATTCCCGGAACCGCCGCGGGAACTGCTGTTTATCAGGGCGCGTTGTATATAGGGGAAGCGCCGTTAACGCTGCGCCTGCCTGTGAATATACTGGAATATGTTGAACTTGAAACAGGCAATAAATTAAAGGGGACGGCAGTTTTTAATACGCCCGGCGAAATTGACATAACTTATTCCCTGCCTGTAAAAACCGGAATACCTCCCGTGAAAGGGCGCGTAGAAAAAGCGCGCACTTTGTATTACTGGTCATGGGGCGGCATGTGGATTACAGGACTGGCCGCGTGGATTTCTTACCAAACATACTCGGTTTCGAATTCAGCGCAGAATTACAATCATAGCAGCAGGGAATTTTCAGAGGAAAATTTAAGAATGTACTATATCAGCATGGGGACTGTTGCGGCGTTAGGCGCCGTATCGGCATTTTGGGTATTTAATATAGTCAGGTATCTTTACCTTGCAAACCGCGGTTCTACGCCGATTGTAAAGACAGGCAAAAGCAAGTGAAATTCGGCGAAAGGCTAAAAAACTTTTTCTCAGGCGGTTTCGCGGCCGGTAATACCGCCGTATCCGGGGAATTACTGGAAGATTTGTGCGATATATTAATAGAAGGGGACTTTGGCGCCCAGCAGGCGTATCAAACCACAGAACTGTTAAAAGATCGATGTAAAAAGGAAAAAGTACAGGACGGTACGTCAGACGTACCTTTAAAACTTGCCGAAATCCTTGAGGGAGAATTGCTCAAGGCGAAACCGCACGAAGCTGTTTCTTCAACGCCCTCTAAATTTACCGCAATCCTTATTTTGGGAGTAAACGGGGCCGGAAAAACCACAACCGCCGCAAAACTTGCATCTTTATATAAACAAGAATATAATAAAAAGATAATCCTTGCCGCCGCGGATACGTTCAGGGCGGCGGCTGTCGATCAACTTAAAATTCACGGGCAAAAACTTGATGTCCGCGTAGTAGCCCATAAACAGGGAGGCGATCCGGCGGCGGTAGTTTTCGACGCGCTGGAAGCCGCAATGTCGTCCGGCGCGGATGTTGTTATTGCCGATACCGCCGGAAGAATGCACACAAAATCGGCGCTGGTAGAAGAATTGCGCAAGATTGACAGGGTAGTGGAACAAAAAGCGGGAGATGCCCGTTATTTGAAATATCTTGTGCTGGACGCTACCACGGGAAGAAACGCCTACGCGCAGGCCGAGGTTTTTCATTCCGCGGTCGCTTTGGACGGAGTAATACTTACCAAGTACGATTCGAGCGCCAAGGGCGGAGTGGTTTTTTCTCTGGCGTCGGAATTACATTTACCTGTGGTGTATCTTTGCACAGGTGAAAAATACGGGGACATTGAAATTTTTGATCCCCAAAAATATGCAAGAGAATTTACGGGAATTCAGCAATAAAATGGCATCCGCTTTTAAAACCGCGTGTACTAAAATTACAAGCGGCGTAAAAAACTTCGCTTATTTGTTAATACCTGTTATTATGCTTCTTTCCGTGGGCATAATCGCCCTGACGCAGGAAGATCCTTTTCAGGTAAATGATTTTGATCGGGACAATGAGGAAGGAGAACCGGCTAATGATTTTTCTTCCGGTAATGAATCAGAAAATGAAATTCCAAAATGGGTAAAACCCGCACGCTGGTTCCGTTCCAATTCCGGGGGAATGCCCCTTGAGGAAATGCAGTCAAGAATTGCGGCTATGCGCGGTGAGTATGCGCTTGTTATTGATTTTACAAACTCTGAGCGCCTGCCGGAACAATTAAAAGGTTATTATAATGAAAAGTATTTTATCGAAATACGCACGCTTTACAAAAACGGCAAAGAAGACCGCGCTCAGTGGATATTCAGGGACAAAGGCTACGGGGTAAGGCTTATTGCCGTTTTACTGGAAGCGGCGCTGGATACGGATAACGAAAATGAAAACACCGCAGGTGAAACCGCCGGTATTCAAAATACGGACGATGGAAATATTGATAAAGTAACAAAAGTCAGAAGGAATGATCCCGCAAGCGGCTTTATCGAGATTTACAATGAAAAATACCATTTAACAGCGGAATACAGATATTCCGAAAAAGGTGAAAAGAGTAAAATTGAATATTTTTACAATAACAACAGAAAAGTCAGCGCGCAGGCTATGTTATGGGATGATGACGAGGGAGACTATCTTAAAACCCATACCGATTATTACCGTTATAATCGGTCGTCGTTTCTGCGCGCGGTGGAACGCGTCTTTTTGAGGGATCAGCAGATTACAACCGCGGATAATGTCATTTTGGATAACGCCGTAAAAGTTTCTTTTCCGCAGAATATTCTGGCCGCCGCGAAAAACGATTTTTTTATGGGCGAGAAATTTAATCAATATCCTGATTTTTTAGGCGATCTTTTTGTGCCGAAAGATTCAAGGCTTATATTTACAACCGATGAACGGGGAAGGGTATTGGAACAGACCCTGTTTGGCGATGACGAAGAAAAAATAGTAATATGGAAAATTGTAAATACATGGTCGGATGATCGTATTGTAAAAATCACTAAAACAGAAGGTCAAACCGTTCTTTTGACGGAGTATGTTTATAACAAAGACGGGGACAGGGTTCTTGAACGAAATATGAAAGACGGTGTTTTGGAACGGGTTGTCCGCTCGGATGGTAAAACAGATATAGAAGAATTATATCTTAACAATAAAGTTGTACTTCAGGCTGTTTGGGAAGACGGAAGGAAAATATCAGAATCAAGGAATGTAAAAAATTGAAATATAGATGGGTTTTGTTTGTAGCGTCACGGTATATTTTTAAGGGCAGGTCTTATTCACCCATTCTGGCGGTACTTGGAATCGCTTTCGGGGTTCTGGCCCTTATTGTAATAATCGCGGTAATGAACGGATTTCAGCTTGGTTTTATAGAAAGCATTTTAGAAATTTCATCGTATCACCTGCGTCTGGACCCCGTTCCTCCCGCTTTAGTTGAACAGGCGCTGGAAGAAATAATGACAGTTCCGGGTGTAAAGGCGGCAGTTCCTTTCAGGGAATTTCAGGCGCTCGCAAGGGGAAGAAGATCGGGGCAGCAGGCGGTTGCGGCAAGGGGAGTTCCCGAAAATGTCCTTGAAACAGACAAATTAATGAAAGCAAAACTTGAGTTTGAAGACGGCACTTTTGATATTTCCCGCCGCGATTCTGTTTTATTGGGGACAGAGCTGGCAAGAAGACTTGGGCTTCGCGTGGGAGACAGCGTAACATTGTTTTCGATTACGGGAATTTTATCCGCTCATGATGAAAACGGCTTTGATGAATTTACAATAAAAGGAATTTTCAGGACGGGTTTTTATGAATATGACAGCACTTGGGCGTTTATCAATATCGAAAACAATTCTTTTTTTGCGGATGACAACGGCGTTAATAACGGCGTAAAAATAGGCGTTAAAATAACAAACCGTTTTCAGGACAGGCTTGTTCTGGAACGCGTCAGGAAAAAATTGTCGCAGGAAAACGGTTTTCAGGACATAAGATTTTCAAGCTGGCGGGATTATAACCGTTCTTTTTTTGGCGCGCTTAGAACCGAAAAACTTTTTATGTTTATCCTTGTGGGACTAATTTTTATTGTGGTAGCTCTTAACATTTTCCAGTCGCAAAGAAGGGTTGTTTTACAGCGCCGGGAAGAAATCGGCCTGCTTCGCGCGGTCGGCGGACCGGAAAATGCGGTGCGTTTTGTTTTTGTCTGCGACGGGGCTCTTATCGGACTTACGGGCGCGGGTATTGGGCTTGTTTTAGGCCTTGTTATCGCCTCCCATATTCCTCAATTTTTTTCGTTAGTCGAAAGTATTGTAAATACGTGTATCGGTCTTTTAAACACAATGGCCGGTTTTTTGGGGATTGAGCGGGCGGCAAACTTTGCCGTTTTTTCGCCGGCTGTTTTTTACATTAAGGAAATTCCTTCTAGGATAATACCCGCGGAAGTTTTGTTGATTTTTATGTTTGGTTTTCTTTCATCTTTGTCCGCGGCGTGGTTTGCGTCGCGAAAAGTATCTAAAATACAACCGGCGGAGGTGCTGCGTTATGAGTAATATTCTTGTCAGGGCCGAAAATATCGTAAAAAATTATATCTCGGGAGCGGAGACCCTTCATATATTAAAAGGCATAAATTTTCAAATAGAAGAAGGAATGTCCGCGGCGATAACAGGACAGAGCGGAAGCGGAAAAAGTACTCTGCTTAATATTTTAGGCGGGCTTGACCGCGCTGACGGAGGGAGCGTTTTTATCGGCGATGACGAAATTACTTCCCTGTCCGAAAAAGAAATGCCGGTGTATAGATCAAAACGCGTGGGCTTTATTTTTCAGTTTCATTATCTGCTTAAGGATTTTACCGCCCTTGAAAACATCATGATTCCCGCCTACATAGCCGGAATGAAAAAAAAGGACGCAATGGACAGGGCAAGCGCGCTGCTTGCCGACGTAAAGCTTGAAAATCGCGGCGGACATTTTCCCTCCCAGCTTTCGGGGGGAGAACGCCAGCGCGTGGCGGTCGCAAGGTCTATGGTAAACGATCCAGCGCTGATACTTGCGGATGAACCGACAGGCAACCTTGACCCTGCAAACAGCGATATTGTTTCGGAACTGCTCTATTCCGCCGCGCAAAAAAGGGGCAAAACCTTAATTGTTGTAACTCATGATGAAAAAGCGGCGGCAAGGGCTTCTGTCCGCCTTGTTCTGGAAAACGGGCAGTTGTCACAGGGGCGGATACTTTGAAAAAGAAAGCCGCTTTTTTTGTAGCGTTAAGGTATCTGTGGGGAAGGGCGAATGAAGGCGGGCGCTATCTGCGCGCAGCCGCCGCGGGTATCGCCGTAAGCCTTGTCCCGATTATCGTAACATTGATAGTGGCGGACGGAATGATCAGGGGGATAACAGACCGCTATATAGAATTGGGAACGGGGCATTTGCAGGTTTTTGAAATGTATTCCTCCGAAAAAAAAGAAGATATTATCGAAATAATAAAAGCTTATGACGGCGTAAAGGGAGTGTGGCCGGAAATGCGCAGTACAGGAGTGCTTGCCGGAAAAGGCGGAAAGACGGGAGTAACTGTGCGCGCCGTAGAGCCTTCGTTTTGGACAGATTCTGGCAGCGGGCGTTTTTTAAAAATTATTGACGGCGCGCAAAAACCGGAAACAGACCGCGACATTTTGTTAGGTGAAACTCTGGCGGCTAATACAGGCGCAAAGGTTGGGGATACTGTCAGGCTTATGACAATACGAAACACGCAAGGCCGTCAGCTTCCCGTAACTACTCCTTTTGTCGTACGGGGCATAGTGTCGTGCGGCTACAACGAGCTTGACGCATTATGGTGCATTATAAGTTTCGAGAGCGGAAAGCGCGTCCTCTCCGCGGAACAGGCTTCGTCCAGCCTGATTGTTAAAATAGAGGACCCTTATAAAAAAGCGGATGATTTTTCGTGGTCGTTATATGAAGATTTGGGATCCGGTTACAGCGTATACACATGGAAGGAGATTTTGCGTTCGCAGTACAGTTCTTATGAATCCACAAGGCAGCTTCTTTTGTTTATCATGGCATTGATAGTGATTGTCGCGGCGATTAATGTTTCTTCTTCTACAAGCATGCTGGCTCTTGAAAGGAACAGGGATATTGCCATTTTAAAAGTTTCAGGGGCGGACATAAGGGGTATTACAAGTATTTTTCTTTGCGGCAGCTTTCTTACCGGGTTAACTGGCGCTGTCGCGGGTATTTCGGCTGGGCTGTTAATCGGGGTTAATATCAATTCGCTGATTCGCGGCCTTGAAAAAGGTTTAAGTTTTTTCTCAGGTCTTTTCCACGGGGAGGAAGTTAAAATACTCGATCCCGGTTTTTACCTTGAAACAATCCCCATCATAATAGACTGGAACGCCGTATTATTGATTGGAATTTTTGCGGTTCTCTGCTCGATTCTCGCTTCATGGATACCCGCCCGCCGCGCCGGAAAATTAAAGCCGATGGATTTGTTACGAAAGACTTGAATTTTTCCCAAAAGACCTCACGCAGAGGCGCAGGGGCGCAGAGTTTTCGTACGATAGCTCATCTTAATTTAAAGAACAATGCCTTGAAAAAATCTTTACGTTACAGCCTTTGCGCTATCGCGTCGATAAAGTCCCATGAGTTAAGAACCTTGTCGGGAGGCGGATCGGAAAGCTTTGCCAAGTCCCCCGTCATTATTCCGTCTTCTATGACCCCAAGCACCGCGGCTTCAAGCCGTTTTGCGAAATCCGCCAGGTCTTTCAGGTCGTCCAATTCCGCCCGTTTTGCCATAGCGCCTGACCACGCGAAAATTAACGCCGCGGGGTTGGTGCTTGTCTTTTCGCCTTTTTGCCAGCGGTAGTAGTGCTGCTGCACTGTGCCGTGGGCAGCTTCGTACTCAAAAACGCCGGAAGGGGAGACAAGGACGCTTGTCATCATAGCAAGGCTTCCCGCCGCGCTTGCGATCATGTCGCTTTGAACGTCGCCGTCGTAATTTTTGCACGCCCACAAAAAACCGCCTTCGCCCTTTACCACGCGCGCCACCGCGTCGTCGATCAACGTGTAAAAATACTCAATGCCGCGGGCGGCGCATTTTTCCTTGAACTCGGTTTCGTATACTTCGTTAAAAATAGCCTTGAACCGCCCGTCGTAGATTTTTGAGATTGTGTCCTTTGTCGCGAACCAGATCGGCAGTTTTTCAGCCAGCGCGTAAATAAAGCAGGCGCGGGCAAAACTTCTGATTGAATCGTCGTAATTGTGAATTCCCTGAACGATGCCCCTTCCCGAAAAATCCGCCACTTTTGCGCGGCGCTCGGTTCCGTCGGATTTTGTGTAAACCAGTTCCACCTTGCCCGGCCCCTCAATTTCCATTTCTGCCGCCTTGTAAACATCGCCGTAGGCATGGCGGCCGATAACTATCGGCGCTTTCCATGTGATAATCGAAGGCTTAATCCGTTTTACGGTAATCGGCTT